>Ga0207909_1000117_pt1 | contig 29781 bp, 26 predicted proteins | sample LakMenEpi05May10_FD_150672 | JGI IMG/M metagenome (GOLD analysis project Ga0207909, IMG submission 150672) | Freshwater microbial communities from Lake Mendota, WI - 05MAY2010 deep hole epilimnion (SPAdes) | ecosystem: Environmental > Aquatic > Freshwater > Lake > Epilimnion/Euphotic zone ...
CTTGACAGCGGACTGATCAAAAAAAACATGGAATTCCATGATGCGTTGTATGCCCTCAAATCGCCTTTTACAAGCACTGCTTCCCTGTTGGCCAAGACCAAGATGCGGTTCAGGAACATTGTCTGGGGCAATGAGCATTTTGCTTGGGTGAACGAAGGCCTGACCGGAAAACAAATCCAGAAAGCAAACAAACTTGACCCAGCAACAGGCGCGATGGAAACCCTGTTTGAAAGAAATACCACCGATGCCTATAACAATCCCGGTATGCCCGTGATGAAAAGAACTGCATTCGGAACATCGGTCATCAACCTGCTAGAAAACAACAAGATCCTGATGAACAATCCCGTTGGATCATCCCCGGAAGGAGACCTTCCTTTCCTTGCTACATTCGACCTGGCTTCCAAAACAAGCCAAATCATCTGGAGAGCAAAACAGGGTAGTTATGAAACGGTGACAGCCGTTCTTGATGCCAACAAGCTCAAACTGGTTACCAGAAAGGAAAGCCAGACCGAAGTGCCCAATTATTACATCAAAAATATCAAGGTCGGTGTCTCAGATCAGCAGATCACAAGTTTCTCCAACCCTTATCCTTCTATGGTGGGTGTTACAAAAGAAAAACTCAAATACAAAAGAGCCGATGGCGTTGACCTCACCGGTGATCTTTATTTGCCCAAAGGATATGGCCGTACAAAAGACGGCCCCCTCCCTGTACTGATCTGGGCCTATCCAAGAGAGTACAACAATGCAGCAGATGCCGCACAGGTTAGGGGAAGCAAGGACAGGTTTACCACCATCAGCTGGGGATCCCCGATCTTCTATGTGATGCGTGGCTATGCTGTACTGGACAATGCAGAAATGCCCATTGTTGCTGCATCAAAAGATGGCAAGCCCAATGATACTTTTATTGAGCAGTTGAAACTGAATGCTGAAGCAGCCATTGGCGCTTTGTCTAGCATGGGTGTGGGCGATCCCAAAAGGGTTGCTGTAGGCGGACATAGTTATGGCGCCTTCATGACAGCGCACCTGTTGTCTCATACCAATCTCTTCAAGGCCGGACTGGCCAGAAGCGGCGCCTACAACAGGACCCTTACCCCATTTGGTTTCCAGGCAGAGGAAAGAACCTACTGGGAAGCCCCAGATCTCTATTATAAGATGAGCCCCTTCAGCTATGCCAACAAGATCAAGACCCCCATTCTGTTGGTCCATGGTGAGGCAGATGACAACCCTGGCACCTTCCCCATCAACAGCGAGCGCCTGTACAATGCCATCAAAGGACATGGCGGTACTGTTCGCCTTGTCTATTTGCCCTACGAGGCGCATGGATACAGGGGAAAGGAGAACCTGCTGCACCTGTTGTGGGAACAGAGCCAGTGGCTCGACCGCTTCGTGAAAAACGCGAAATAAAGGTTAAGGTGATGTGCTAATAAAACACAGTTAACCGTTAGAAATCAATCTGCCCCGCTGCCCTGTCTGGTTTTGCATACTGCAACCGGACATTGGGCTGAGTGGTGTAATAAGCATCCATGCCAAGGCTGACCATAGAAGCGGCCTTATCCAGGTTGATGAAGCCATCTTTGCTGAGCAGCGTAGGCTCCAGGAAGGCATGCATGAGTTTGCCCACCACCAGGAAGGTATTGTTCATCGTCAGCGGAATGATTTCAGTAAGTTCCATGGCGTATTGCACTTGGCTTTCCAAAACAAAAGGAACAAGAAAATCAACCTTGTATTCTGCTGTCAAACCCACCTCACTGAACTCATTTACCCCTTCAGGATATTTTGCACTGGTCTGGTGGGCTTTTGCGATAAACTCCGGATGAATGTGGTTGATGGTATACAATCCGTTGGCACGGATATTAGACAGGGTATGTGGTGCAGCATCGATTGGACGATTGATAAAGCCAATATAGGCAGGATCTGCACCGATATGAACGATGTTGCAGAAGACGCCAAGGTTCGGAATGCCTTCCATGTTGATGGTGGAAATGAGACTGACAGGTTTGAAACCACTTAAGGAATTCACAAAATTGGCCCGATAGAACCTTTCCCAGCCCTGAATTTCATCGATTGAGTAATGTTTCACAATTCGTTTAACATAACAAGACTAAAAAGGTTGGAGCTTTGTGCAACAATATCCAAACCCCAAACGCGTTATAGTGATGAAAATCCAAAAATCCTAACCAATGAAAATTACAGCTACAGGCTTAACCCTGTTTGCAAGCCTTACCATGCTGGTTTCCTTCACCAGCAACAAACCGGTTCCGGCAGACAAGACAATTGCCGAGAAAAAGGGTTCAGCTTCAAACACGCTTTTCATCCATTCAATCTATACAGAGATCCATCAGGCAGGTGCAAACCTGTCTGAGGAGATCTTTTCTCTGGCCTTCTCAGGCTTCGAGAAACTCAATGCACAGGGCCGTCTGAGTACAGACAGCATCCTAACCATCATCGACTTTTCAAAATCTTCCAGAGAAAACAGGCTGTTTGTTGTTGACCTGAAAACAAAGGAACTGCTCTTCAAAAGTATTGTCGCACATGGCAGGAATACGGGCGAAGAATTCGCAAGATCTTTCTCCAACGCCATGAATTCCCACAAAAGCAGTCTTGGCTTTTATGTCACAGGAGGCACCTACATGGGATCCAATGGATTTTCCATGCTGCTCAATGGTGTTGAAAAGGGATACAATGACAAAGCCAAAGACAGGGCCATTGTGATGCACGGAGCAGACTATGCCAGTGAACAGATGATAAGGTACAAAGGATATTTGGGAAGAAGCTATGGTTGCCCTGCTTTGCCCAGGCCCATCAACAAAAAAGTAATCGAAACAATCAAGGAGGGGAACTGTCTGTTCATGTACTACCCCGACCACACATATTTGAGTAACTCAAGAATTCTCAATGGTTAAAATGGGATCTTAGAATGGTTAATCCGACCCGGCCTTTCCAGGCTGGGTCTCTTTTTTTATACCCATAGTGCCACGAGCTGACAAATCAATCCCACCACAAATCCGGAAATCAAATCAAACCATTGATGATCTGAAACGACTTTTCTGGAAGAAAGCACCAGCCCCGAGACAAGGGCAGTAACCATGAGTGGCATACCCGAATACATGGTACCATCGAAAACTGTCAGTACCATCAGCCCCATCATTCCGCCTACGCCGATTCCATGCATGCTGATCTTGTAATAATTGTTCAACAACAAGGCAGCAGATGAGGCAAAAAACATACCCCTGCACATGTTTACAATGATGCGCGGTGTTTCAGGCTGGTGCTTGAAAACATAATAGGTCCAAAAGAAAAAAGTGATGCTGGCGATATAGGGAACGATGCGTTCTTTCTGCGTTGTCAGAAAAACAGACTTGCTGAAACCAAGGCCTTTGAGCAAAGCCACCACCAGCAAGGGGAAAAATACATTGTTGTTGATTACGGCCAAGAGTTTGAGCATTTTGGCCTTTTCAGAAAAGCCCACAAAATAAGAAGGATGAATAAAAATCAGGTAGAATGCCATCATCACCCCTACAAAAAGGGGATGAAATACAATGGAAATGATCTTGGCTGAAACCTCCATCCACCGAGGAAAAATGACCTTGTCTGATTCGATTTGCATATGGGTTATTTAAAGTTCTTTTCTCAAGCGTGCAACAGGAACATTGAGTTGTTCCCTGTATTTGGCAACGGTCCTGCGTGCAATATTATAGCCTTTGGCCTGCAACATTTCAGTAAGGCTGTCATCGCCCAAAGGATTTCTTTTGTCTTCCATCATGATCAATTCATGCAGGATGTTCTTCACTTCTTTGGTAGACACTTCCTCGCCACTTTCTGTACTGAGCGATTCACTGAAAAAATATTTCAGCCGAAAGCTCCCGAATTCTGTTTGCACAAACTTGCTGTTGGCCACCCGACTGATGGTAGATATATCCAGCCTGGTTTTTTCTGCAATGTCCTTGAGGATCATGGGCCGCAATGAATTCTCATCCCCGCTGAGGAAGAAGCTCCGCTGGTGCTCAATGATGGCCTGCATCGTCAGCAACAAGGTTTGCTGCCTTTGCTTGATGGCATCGATGAACCATTTGGCTGCATCAATTTTTTGCCTGATAAAAACAACCGCCTCTTTTTGGCGCTTGTCCTTCTTGCTGCCTTTCTCATAGTCTTTGAGCATGTCTCTGTATTCATCGCTGACCCTCAGGTCAGGAGCGTTTCGCTGGTTAAGGGTCAGCTCCGGTTCTCCATTGTTGTTGTACACAAAAAAGTCAGGAATGATGTACTGTTCAGCCTTGTTGATGGATCCGGCTTGAGCACCCGGTCTGGGATTCAAACTCCTGATCTCCTGCATGGCATCCTTGAGCAAGTCTTCGTCTAACTCCAGCGAACGGATGATTTTATCAAAATGCCTTTTGGTGAATTCGTCAAAATGAAAATCAAGGATTCGAAGTGCTGTTTTAAGTGCGAGAGATTGACGTGCCTTGATTTTTCTGCGCAACTGGATGATCAGGCATTCCCTGACATCACGGGCGGCGATGCCCGAGGGATCAAACTGTTGAATAAAACCTAAAACATGTTCTACCTGATTTGCCGAGACAATGATGTTTTGCTTGAAGGCAAGATCGTCCACAACAGAATTTGTATCCCTGCGCAGGTATCCATCATCATCGATGCTGCCAATCAATTGCTCGGCAATTTTTTCTTCCAGTGCATCAAGGTTCAACAACCCTAACTGTTCTGTAAGCATTTCATGCAAACCGGAAGAGACAGGATGCGGAATAGAGCCACTGCCTTCCAGCTCAGGTACATGATCATCCTTGAGCTTGTACTCAGCAATATCATCATCATCCCCATAGTCTTCGTACTGAACGGGGTCCTCCATGTCATCCACGGGTTCATCCTCCCCTTCGGGCAAATCAAGGTCCAGCTCATCTGAAGCATCCTCATCGGTCTCTCCTGTCTTTTCCTCCCCAATTTCCAATGCAGGATTTTCCTCTATTTCTTCCTTGAGCCGCTCTTCCAACAAGGCTGTAGGTACCTGCAACAGCTTCATCAGCTGGATTTGCTGTGGAGAAAGTTTTTGTTGCAGTTTTTGTTGGAGTCCCTGGTACAATGCCATTGCTGAAACTTCCCTTGTGTGAATGGGAATTGAGCTGTAAATTTACGAACAAAACGCACCATTGAGAACACTGGTCATCCTCATATTTATTTTAACAGGACAAACCTGTTTTGCGCAGGACAGCAGCCTGGCAAAAAAGCCGTTTTTTTTCCTTTCCGGACAGATGATCATGCCTGTCAAAAAAACGAATGCCCCCGTAAAAGCCAATCATGCCAATGTACAACAGGGATTTGTTTGCAAGCAAGAATGGAAACTGGAAAAGAAAACAGGCGTTCCGATGCGTTTTAGGTTGGGATCACTGGAATATGTAAACAAGTTGGAAGGCAAGTAACGTTGTTGGCTATTCAGCTGACGAGCCCCTCATTTTATCCAACAACCCATTCAGCATTTTCATCTCTCCTTGGTTGAGGTTTGTAATGACAGCCATCATCTCTTCTTCTTTCTGATCAATTGTTGCCAGTACTTTTTTCCCTTCCTCCGTGATGCTGATGTCCACAAGCCGCTTGTCGGAGGGACAGGTTTTTTTGTCTACCAATCCTTTCAATACAAGCCTGTCGACAATCCTGCTGGTATCACTCATCTTGTCCAGCATGCGCTCACGGATGGTCAGTGTAGAAAGCGGCCTTGGATGGCTACCGCGCAGGATCCTGAGGATATTGAATTGTTGCAGGGTGATGTCTTCTGTGGAAAGAAAATCCCTGATTTTTTCCGTGAGCCAGTTGTTGGTGAAAACCAGGTTGATGATCAGCTTCTGGTTTTCGCTGGTGAAGTGCTGTTGTTTGATGTCTTTTTCCAGTCCCATGTTGTCAAATTGGATTTTTGGTTTGATCAACAAATTCATGGGAATAGATCTTGACCAGGATGATGGTATAGCTGAATATGAGTGGTCCGAATATAAATCCCATGAATCCAAACAACTGAAGCCCAACAATGACACCAAATACGGTGATCAGGGGATGAACGTTTCCAATCTTTTTCATCAGGGTAACCCTGGCCAGATAATCCACATTTCCGGTGATGATGAGGCTGTAGATCAGCAGGCCCGTGGCCTGGCCACCCATCCCTTTTGAGTAAAGGTATACAACCAGTGGAACCCAGATCAACATGGTGCCAACAATCGGAAAAAAAGCAAAGACCCCGGTAAGAAAGCCCCACATCAAGGCATCATCCATCCCAAACAGGAGATAACCTGCCCAGGCAAAAAGTCCTTGAATAATGGAAATCAATGGTATGCCAATGGCATTTGCCTTGACCATGTGCTTGGTTTCATGGGCCAATGCAACCACACTTTCCAGATGAAGGGGGATGAATTTTCTGATGGAGTCTTCCATTGTTCTGCCACCTGTAAACATGAAATACATCACAAAGAACATGACCAGCATGTTGCCGAGAATCATGGCAGAACTGTTCAGAAAGGTAGGTATGTAGTTGGCCAGGTTAGATTGAAAGGCAGCAAGATTTTTGGGAGAGAGCATTTCTTCACCAGTGATGGACTTGATCTTGTCTGAAAAGGCCTGCACACCCACCAGCAGCTCATCAGCGTGAAGGAACAGGGAGCTTATTTTGGGGGTTACCAACAAGACCGCATAATAAAGAGGGGCTGCAATCAGGAGCAGAAATACAACAATGATCAAAAGGGATGTAAGGCCGGGATTCCATCCCCGCTTTTCAGTTAGCCTGAAGTACCGTTCCCTGCCCAGGATATAAAAAGTAAGCGCACCCATCAGTCCGGGAAGAAATACATACAGCTCCTGGATGATCAGAAAAGCCAGAAAGGCAATCACCAAAAGCAAGACAACCTGTCTGATCCTGTTGTTGAACTGGGTCATGAATTTTATTTGTAGGTTCAGCTCCAGACTTTCAGTCCTTCGCTGCAATTGGAACAAATATCAATGTTTTTTCTGCCCCGCATCAATTCTGTCCTGAACTCATTGTATTTTTTACTTTCCCATATTTCCTTCATTCCGTTTGTTCTCATTTCTCCAATGACGTGCTGGGCATCTTTATCAAAACAACAAGGCACTACCTTCCCATCCCAGGTAATCACATTGCTATGCCACATCTTCCAACAATGGTTGGGCATTTTGTTCTTCGGAACGGTCTGGCCAGCGGCATCTTTTCTGTACCGGCTGAACTGGTCTGTTGATGGTATCAGCCGGTTGGGATCATGTTGATAATCATAGATCTGTGCAGTCTTGAACCAAACGTCGTCCAAACCCATTTCCCTGGCCAACTGCTTTACTTCATTAACCTGGTGTTCATTGGGCCGGACCACCAAAAATTGAAAAACCACCATGGGTGTTTTGCTGTTCAGCGCTTTCCGCCATTTGATGATGTTCCGGGCACCCTCAAGCACCTTGTCCATCTGGCCATTTCTTCTGTACTGCTCATAGGTTTCCTGGGTTGTGCCATCAAGGGAAATGATCAGCCTATCCAAGCCACTTTCAATGGTCTTCCTGGCATTTTCATCAGTGAGAAAATGTGCATTGGTAGAGGTTGCTGTGTATATATTTTTCGAAGAAGCATAGCGCACCATGTCCAGAAAACCCTTGTGCAAAAAGGGTTCTCCCTGAAAATAAAAACTCAGGTAAAAAAGCTCCTTGTGCATGGCATCAATGGTTTGCCGGAAGAAATCCATCTTGATGGTACCGGTTGGCCTTGTGAAAGATTTGAGTCCACTAGGACACTCAGGGCAACCCAGGTTACAAGCAGTGGTGGGCTCAACGGAAATCGAAAGGGGCAATCCGAGCATAAAGGGGCGGCCGATGACCTTGCTCAACTGATAAGAACCCAATACTTTTAGCGCATTCCAACATTTGTTGAATGTGAGCTTGGACAAAAAGTTAAAAATATCGTTTTTGTTATGCTTGGGCATGGGCTGTAAAAATAAATGAAAGTCTTGTTCGTTATGTAGATTTGTACAACAGTTCAATAATAAATAAGGCTCAGCCTTGTATCAACACCTAATCCATGCAACCCAAAGCCATTCTGACCATCGTTTTCCTCGTCATCTTTGTTACAGGATTCAGCCAGAAAAAAAATGTATTCATGGAGAACCATGAAATAGCAACCATGGAGGCAAAAGCAGCCGGACTGAGACAAGAAGCATTGATGGGCACAGAAAATTTTTCTAAAGCCTCCGCCAATTTTGACATCAACTACCTCGATTGCAAATGGAATGTAGATCCCGGAATTCGCTACATCCAGGGAAGCGTCAAAACGGGATTTACGATCACAGAACGCACCAACATCATCACATTTGATCTGGTTGATGCACTGAAGGTGGACAGCATCCGGTTCAGGACCGGTAAAATCAGCCATTACAGACCATTTGATAATTCTGTCATTGTCAACCTTGGTGTTTTTCTGGACAAAGGAAACAAGGATGCCGTTGAAATTTTTTACCATGGCATACCCCCGGTTACAGCGCCCATCAGCACGTTCACAACCAGTGCACATGCAGGAGTTCCCGTGATATGGACACTCAGTGAGCCCTACGGAGGAAGGGATTGGTGGCCTTGTAAGAATGGGCTGAATGATAAAGCAGACTCATTGGATGTTGCGATCACAACCCCAGAAAAATATACATCCTCCAGCATTGGTATGCTACAATCGGATGAGGTCAGGGGCGGATTCAGGACAACCCGCTGGAAACACAGGTACCCCATTGCCACTTACCTTGTTGCATTTGCGGCCACCAACTACCAGGTCATTCAGGATGAAGTAAAATTGGGCAACACAACCATGCCCATCATGGAGCATGCCTACCCGGAAAGAGCAAGTGATTTTCTCAACGCTGCAGCCATCACCAAAAGAGCACTGCAGCTGTTGCACAATACTTTTACCCCATATCCATTTATCAAGGAAAGGTATGGCCATACGCAGTTTGGTTTTGGCGGAGGCATAGAACACCAGACCAATTCATTCATGGGGAACATGTCTGAAACGCTGATTGTACATGAAGCGGCACACCAGTGGTTTGGCAACAAAATCACTTGTGGAACATGGAGAGACATATGGCTCAATGAAGGCTACGCCATATTTTGTACCAACCTCAATCTTGAAAAGCACTATCCTGAAGCGACCCTGCTCAACACATACAGAAGCCAGATCAACTTCATCGCTTCACGCCCCAACGGATCAGTGTATGTTGATGATACCACCAGTGTATCCAGGATTTTTGATTCAAGGCTCAGCTATAACAAGGGCGGATGGGTATTGCAAATGCTTCGCTGGAAACTGGGTGATTCTGCTTTTTTCCGTGCAACCAGAAATTACCTGAACGATCCTGCATTGGCCTATGGTTATGCAAGAACCACAGACCTTAAAAAACATTTTGAGAAGGTTGCAGCAACAGACCTCACAGAATTTTTCAATGATTGGGTATATGGACAGGGTTTCCCCAGCTACAAACTCCAGTGGGCAACTGGTGGTGGATCATGGATTCAAACCACGCTGAACCAAACCACATCCGATACTTCAGTCAGGTTTTTTGAGATGCCTGTTCCCATTCGGTTTAAAAATACTTTCTATGATACCACTGTTGTGCTGAACCATACGAAAAACGGGCAGGTTGATTTTTTCAAGATCGGCTTTGTGCCTGATTCTGTATTCATTGACCCTAAATTGAAAATTGTTTCTGCCAACAATACAGTCACCAAGGCTGAAATTTTTCCTGGATCAGGGAATGTTATGGTATTTCCCAATCCTGTCCGGGATGAGTTCAGTGTTTTGTTAAAAGACATGTCTGAGGGTATTCTGAATCTTTCGCTATACAATACTGTAGGCCAATTGGTTTGGAGACAACGGTTTGGCAATTTCAGCGGTGCGGACCTTTTTGTAGTGCCCTCAGCCAACCTTCCTGCAGGCAGCTACTGGTTAAGGGTCAACAAGGATGATGATCCTGAGATCATCAGAAAAATCATCAAATAAGGCTAAAGGTGTTCCTTCCACCACCGTTTGAACAACCTAAAGAGAAGGAAAATACTGCCAACAAACCAGCAATAAAACAGCACGTTTCCTATTGGATGCTTTCCATCAAAAAAAGCCAATTCAAACTTCAATCCTGCAACAGCATTGATCATCAGCCAAACAAGGGCCGATGTCAGAGACCAAACAATGCGTTGCATGAAAGCACTTACTACAGGATCCATGTTCTCAAAACAAAAAAAGCCGGAATTGGTTCAGGACTGATCCTTCCCATTCCGGCAATAAATTATTGAAGCACTATTTTGCGTCGAGGATCAGCGGTGTGCCTCCTTTGGAAGGCATGACGATGATTTTTGAATTAGCAGATTTTGCCAGTTCTTTCATGGCCTGAATCTGCTCATACTGGAGCTGCCTGTCGCTAAGGCTCTCACTGATGATGCGCTGGTAATCAGAAATACCCTGCGCCTCAACCCTTTTGCGTTCTGCTTCCTGTTTTTCTTTTTGAAGGACAAACTGCATTTTTTGGGCCTCCTGTTCTGCATTGATTTTTTGCTCAATGGTAGATTTTACTGAAGCAGGGAGGGTTATATTTCTCACCAAAAGGTTCTCAAGAATCAAGCCGCGTTGTTTAAAATCAACTTCAATGGTTTTGAAAATTCTTGATTGGAACTCATCCCGCTTGGTTGAATAAAGCGCCACAGCATCGTAGTAAACTGAATTGTCCCTGATCCTGGTACGGGTGATAGGACGTACTATTTTGTCTTCAAAGTTGACACCAATCTCACTCAACAATTTTGGAGCTTCGGTTGGATTGACACGGTAAAGCACAGAAAGGTCAATGGTTACTTCCAGTCCATCTGCTGTCAAAACTTTTATTGCATCGTCGCCTGACTTGGTACCTTCATCATGAATGCCACTCATGGTATAATTCTGGGTACGGGTATCAATGTTGGTGACATCCATCATTGGATTGATAACACTCAGGCCACTTCCCATGGTTTCCTTTTGCACCTTTCCAAAAAGTGATTTTACGCCAACAAATCCTGCATCCACCTGACGGACGCTGGCGCTGAGCGCACCAAGAAACACCACAACAATACCCAATCCTTTGATTCGGCGGGCAAATGGCGTGATTTTGGTTTCTGAACGCATGGCAGAAGCGCCAATAATAAACAGTACAATGCCGAGAATAATAAGAAACATAAAAATAATTTTAAAGTAGACGCAAAAAAGAAGGAAAAGTTGCTTTTAACTGCTATGGTCTGCAATAATGACCCATCCACCGCTTTGTTTCTCAAAGGTAAGCGTATAATACCCGCCCACATCACCGGCTGTCCGCTTGAGCGACCATTTGCCCACTACCAGGTAGTGTTTTCTGCCCAATTTCTTGAGGTGAAGGATCTCAAAACTGAGCTTCCCCATTTTATCGGCACCAGAATAACTTCTCTTGTAATTGTTAAGGGTTGCAGCATACCCATATGTGATGCCTGATTTCCCAATGAACATGAGAGAATCCGTATGCAAATAGCCCACCATGAACTGATCAAAGTCGCCCTGGTTCCATGCGGCTGTCTGGTTGCTGAGTATAGATAAAATTGCCTTCTCATCTTTTGACTGAGAAAACGCAAGCATGGGTACAAACAAAAGGACCAGGAAAAACTTCATCCAACAACTATTTTATGCCCAAGCCTTGTCACCTTTTTTGTAGGGAACACATCCTTCATACTTGCCAGGGATGGCAACATAACGGAGTGCTTGTGTGGCGCCTATTTCTGAACTGAAATACCCAAGCAAGGTAAGCTGTTTCATCATGCCGAAATAATGATTGGGATCATCTTCTTTTTTGCTGTCGTTGTATGCTTTCAGCTCCTTGTTCACCTGGTTGAGCAAGGATGTCCTTTGTGCTGGGGTGATGTTCATGAAGCCTTTGCCAAACATATGGTTTGCTGAATTATCAATCTCAGTGATGCCTGCAGCAAAAATTTTCTGGTCTTTTTCCTTGTAACAATCCGTAACCATGGTGTTCATGAAAGCTCCTACCAATGCCGCTTTTGCCCCGGGTGTGCTGGTTGCGGGAATGATGGTCTCCGCTACCTCATCCAAAAAGGCAATCTGTTCTTGAGACAAAGAGAAACCTGCTGCTTTTTCCGAGGGGGTTTTGCAACCCTGCAAAAAAGCGGCCCCGCCGATAACTGTTCCACCCAAAATGAGGGCAACCCTTTCAAGCGCATCACGTCTGTTCATAAACTGTATTTAGTTACTAAAAATACAAAAGAATAGCCAAAAAAAACAAATGGTGTAACTTGCATGCAATGGCATTAATAGACATACGACTGCCTAAATCGATTGCCAACGCCCTGAGGCTTCCCACCAACTCACCCGGAAGACAACAAAACCGGGTGTTGAAATCCCTTTTGAAAAAAGCCAGGCAAACACAATTCGGCGAACATTACCAATTCAGTGAGATCCTCAAGAGCAAGACGCCCCATGATGATTTTCGAAAAATTGTTCCTGCTTTTGACTATAGCACACTATACAGTGAATGGTGGAACCAAACCTTGAAGGGAATTCCAGACGTATGCTGGCCCGGGAAGATAAAATATTTTGCACTGAGTTCAGGCACTTCTGAAGCTGCCAGCAAGTATATCCCCATCACAAAGGAGCTGATGAAGGGCAACAAGATTACCATGATCAAGCAGCTCCTCTCTTTGAGAAATTACGATAACATCTCATGGAAATCTGTAGGAAAGGGATACCTGATGCTGGGTGGAAGCACAGACCTTCAAAAGGGACCGGGTTATTTTGCAGGAGACCTGAGTGGTATTACCGCCAAAAAAGCACCTTTCTGGTTTTCTCCCTTCTACCGGCCAGGAAAAAAAATAGCCAAAACAAGAGACTGGAACAGCAAATTGGAAGCCATTGTGGAAGAAGCCCCCAATTGGGATATCGGATTTGTTGTTGGGGTTCCTGCATGGATACAGATGTGCATGGAAATGATCATCGAACGGTACAAATTAAACAACATCCATGAAATATGGCCAAACCTTACCTTGTTTTGTCATGGTGGCGTGGCTTTCGAACCCTATAAAAAAGGGTTTGAACGGTTGCTGGGGAAACCCATTTCTTACATTGAAACCTATCTGGCTTCAGAAGGATTCATCGCTTATCAAGACCGACAGGATCCGGATGGGATGAAACTGGTATTGAATGAGCATATCTTTTTTGAATTCATCCCTTTTGATGAGGCGCATTTTGACACTGACGGGAATATAACTGATGCATCCAACACCATCCTCATTGAGGATGTTGAAGAACAAATAGACTATGCCATCCTGATCAGCACTGCGGCAGGTGCCTGGAGATACCTGATTGGAGACACCATCCGGTTTGTGAACAAAGAAAGATCTGAAATCATCATCACCGGAAGAACAAAACATTTTCTCAGCCTAGTAGGTGAGCACCTCAGTGTAGACAACATGAACCGCGCTGTTCAGGTGGCCAGTGAAAAATTGAATGCCTCCATCACAGAATTTACGGTAGCAGGGGTTCCCATGAATGGCTTCTTTGGACACCACTGGTATATCGGCACCGATGATGTCATTGATTTGACTGACCTGAGGAACATCATTGATGAAACATTGAAAGAGTTGAATGATGATTATGCGGTAGAAAGAAAAAGCGCCCTCAAGGATGTTGTTGTGGAAATATTACCGGAAAATGTCTTCATGGCTTTCATGGAAAGCAAAGGAAAAATGGGGGGTCAGCACAAATTTCCAAGGGTTTTGAAGGGAAGTGGACTGGAGGAGTGGAAGGGATTCCTGACCAAAAGATAGCTCCTTGCCAAACAAAGAAAATTCTATGCTGATTGTTCAGTAATTTCAACCTTTTGAACCTTTAAAATCTCGCTGCTTTTCCATCATGCTCGAATCAATTGTCAAAGGAATTGGACTGGGGCTTATTTTGGCTGTTTCAGTGGGGCCGGTGATTTTCACCATCCTGAAACAAAGCATCAACAACGGACACAAGGGTGGATTCAGCTTTGTGGCAGGTGTATGGCTGAGTGATCTTGTACTGATCATCATCAGCAACATGTTTTCTTCACTGGTGATGGAGGCCCTGGCATTTAAAAATACGATTGGCTATGTTGGTGCAGTGTTTGTGGTATCACTGGGCATTTACTATGTTTTTTTCAAGAAAGTCAATTATGGAGAGGATAAAAATCTGATCAGGGTTGAGTTCGGAAAGAAAGCCATTACAAAAGCATTCATGTCTGGATTTATCATCAATACACTGAATCCCAGCGTGATGTTGTTTTGGCTGATCAACGCAACAGCTTTTGCCGTGACCCATACCCCATTTGAAAGGATCATTCTTTTTGGCACCTGCTTGTTGGTCAATGTAGTTGCAGATATTTTGAAGGTGATGCTGGCCGCAAAGGTTCGCCACAGCCTTACACCCCATAACATCAATATTATCAATAAAATATCAGGAACAATCCTCATCATTTTTGGGCTGGGCATCGTTTATGGCATTCGGTTTTTAAACAAATGAAATGAACTTACTCAAACGAAGCATTTTCCTGTTTCTCTTCTTCTTTCCTTGCGGCCAGCTGCTGGCACAGGGCTCAGACATGGTGGTATTGAAAAAGGGGCCAGAAAGAACACTGAAGACCTATCTTTCCGGCTCCCCAATTCACTTTATAACCATTGCCGGTACCGAGGTTCAGGGAATGATCCGAAAAATCCAAAAGGACAGCCTCTACATCAATATTTATGACGAAAGGGCCGCCTATACCATCTGGGGCACTTCTTTTTGGGACACGGTTTCGGTAGGGCTTTCAAGGTATCATATCAAAGAGGTCAGGGAGATTTTCAAGCCCCGTGAACAATTCAGTTTCATCAAAAATGGATTGATTTTTATGATGGGGGGTTCCGCCTATGCCATCCTTCACAGTGTCAATGCCCTTTACCTCAAACAACCCATCATTCCCTCAACCATGGCGATATCAGGAGCTGTTGCACTGACAGGATTTGCGCTTGGCCGTATCCACAAAAAAACAGTAACCCTGGGGAACAAATATTATCTTCAATACATTCCAGTCACCAAATAATATCCCGTGCTGCGCATCATCAAAAAGGTATTTTTCTTCCTGCTCATCTCTCATCTTGCCTACATTCTGTTGATACGATTTGTTGATCCTCCCATCACCATCACGCAGATCACCAGCATCATTGAAGGGAATGGTTTCAAAAGAACACATGTATCCCTGGATGAAATGTCTACAGCCGCAAAACTGGCTGTGATTGCCTCAGAAGACCAGTTGTTTCCAGACCACAATGGATTTGATATCAAAGGCATTGAGAGGGCCCTGGCATTCAACAAGAAGAAGAAAGGGAAAAAGATCAGGGGTGCCTCCACCATCAGCCAGCAGGTAGCGAAAAATGTATTTCTCTGGCAGGGGCGCAGCTGGTTCAGAAAAGGGCTGGAGGTTTATTTTACTTTCATGATTGAGCTGGTATGGAGCAAGCAAAGAATACTGGAAGTTTACCTGAATGAAGCTGAAATGGGCAAAGGCATTTTTGGTATTGAAGCAGCAGCAAAAAAATATTTCAAGAAGCCTGCCTCCAGGCTCACAAGAACAGAGGCAGCCATGATTGCCGCATCATTGCCGAACCCGGTAAGGTATACGGTAAAGCCAGCATCCACCTATGTTTCAAGGAAATACCCTTGGGTATTGCGCCAAATGAACAACCTTGATGGCGATCCTGATGTAATGGCCATCATTCGGTAACGGAACGTTTCAATGCATAGGTTCTGCTGTTGATCGTGGGCTCTGAAAAACTTCCTTTCAATCCCCACCGCATGGTGTATTTTTTTTCTTCCAATGGTGGCAGTTGTAGCCTGAAATTGTGCCAGTATTCACTGTCGTGACCGATAATCCGACCGGTTGGCAAGAGCAAAGGATCTTGTTTTCCGGACCGGTAAATGATCAGGATGATCTCAGGGTGTTTTGCCATAGCCCTTTCCATGATTTGCCTGTTGCCATAGTTAAGTTTCAGTACCACATTGACAACTCCCTTCTCATCCATGCTCAAATCTCCTCCGTCTAATTGAACAGCACCAAAAGAGATAAAATCATCGGTGGTTTCTGCAGCCAGCTGCATGCGGGGAGTTTGAACAGAATCCTTCATGGCGGCGGCTCCCATCGATCCAAATACCATTACCCTCCGTCCTTGAAGCTGCTCCTCCATCGGCCAGAAATTATAATTGCTCCTGCGATAGCGGTGGGTATTGAGCGAGAAAGAGGTGTCTCCTGCGTAGAACCAATATTTGGAAGCCCGCTGGTAAGAATTGGTGAAAACAACGGGCAAACCATTGGCTTTTTTCTTGATGGCAGCTGCCCATTCCTTGTTCTGGTGAAACTCATCTTTGGGCATGAACGGTAGGGCCTGAATATCGAGGATCATGTAAATGCGAACAAGCAACACCAAGGCAATGGAATAAGGAAGCAACCGATAGATCCAGCGGGCCTTGCTCTTGTTTTGGCTGAGGTATTGGTAAGACAATACAATCAGTGGCGCCATCAGCAGGATGGTCCAATTGGCCTCGGTTCGGCTCCTGAAAGAGGAAAGGAAAAATAAAATATACGTGCCAATCACCGACCAATACATGGCCTTTTCAGTAGCATTGGCGTGCCTGTTTTTCAGGGCCGCCCAAATGATGAGCCATCCCACCAATGGCCCGGTCAACAGCAGTTGACCAAGCAAATAATCTGCTGTAAAGGATGGCCTATACGGCGGTGAGAGCCTTTCAAAAAGATGGTAGTTGATGGAAGGAAGACCATGCAGGATTTGCCAGATGACATGGGGCATGAAAAGCCCTACAGACAAGAGAATCACCAACAAACTTTTCCATCTTGCCAGGATGGATGGATTGGAAATAATGGTGAAAAAAATAATCAGGATGCCATGGTATTTGCTATAGAGCAACAGGGCAATGACAATGGCAAGGAATAAGGCATTTATGAGTGTATTTTTCTGCTCAAATGCCTGGTAGGCAATGAAAAACAAGGCTGTAAAAAACAGCAGGGGAATGTCCGGGACCGCTATGATGCCACCGATTTGCAGCACGGCCATGTTGAGCACAATGGCAAAGAAAAGCCTGATGTCTTTGGGTTGGGTGAGGTACTCAATCAGGGCGATTGTTGCAGTGCCCATCAAGACGATGAAGAACCGCAATCCCAATTCTCCCGGCAAGAGGGCTGTTCCTAATTTGATCAGCACAGCAATCATGGGAGGATGGTCAAAATAGCCCCAATCAAGGAACCTGGAATAGACCCAATAATAAGCCTCGTCATCAAACAACTCCGTTCCGGCAGCCTGCACCAGGGAAACCAGGAACCAGGCAGCATAAAAAACCAAACGAAGTTGTCGGGGATTTGTGGCAGTTGATGGTATGGCTGGATTCATCATTTGGTTATTTCAGCAAACTGGTTACCCAATCAATGGCTGATTGGCTTCTGTCAGGATCTTGGCCTGAAACTTCATGCCAGGGCAGGGATTGGTTGATCAGGATGTCCTTGTAATGGTGGTACAACTTGTCTCGGGTTCCCAAATCAGGATATTCCCTCAATTCATCCTTGACCCAGGGCAGGTCGGGCTTGCACAGCAGGTATCCGTCATATTTTCTTTGCACAATTTCTTTGAGGATGAAGGGATGACAATTGTCAAAAACAAATTCACACCATACTTTCATCACTTGCATGTCTGTGTCGATGAACAGTATCGGCAGGCCATCGGTTCCGGCTTGTTTGTGCAAGGCAATCGCCTCATCCGTGGCTTGATCCTCCAGGGTCAACTGACCTTTTGCAATGGTGAGCAGGTCTTCAAACCTGTAATCAGTGCCATGCTCCAAAAGGTACTCCCTGGCATATTCCTTGCACCAGATGGTTGAAAAATGCTTTGCCAGTGCCGTACACAACGTACTCTTCCCTGTTGATTCAGGACCAATCGCTACTATTTTTATGATTCGCTTAGGCTCTTGACTGTTCATTTGCTTTTTTTCTCCATTCCTGCAATCCCATGATGGCCAGCACCAGCAGGATGGCATAATAAACAGCTGTGAAGGTATAGCCTTTTGAATAATACAAAGGGATAGAACAGATATTGGTAATGATCCACCAGATCCAGCTTTCCACTTTTTTCTTGGTCATGAGCCACATGCCGGTGAAAGCCGAAGCGGATGCCAGTGCATCAGCCCAAGGAATGGCGCCGGGAGCAAATGCTGTTTGAATGTAAGAAAGAGAGAAGAAGATGGCCAGGTAAATGGATACAAAAAAAGCCAATTGCTGGATCCACTCTTTGTTTGTGGAGAATTGAATATGGACAACAAGCAGTTGTGCGTCGTTGCGCCTCATCCAATTGTACCATCCATAGATGCTCATGATGGTATAGTAAAGGTTGACTGCAGCTTCACCAAACAGGTCACCTTTGAAACTGAGGTAAACATAAAGAATGGTTCCGACCAACCCTGTTGGGTAAACCCAAATGCTTTCTTTTCTTGAAAACCAAACGGAAATGATGCCTGAGAAGATGGCGGTTAGTTCCAGGAAATTCATTGAAGGGTTTAAGGGTGGAGGGGTTGAGGGGTTTAGGGGTTTAAGGGTTGAGGGAGGTGTAGGGAGGTTGAAGAAAATACTTAAACCCCTTCAACAGCCGCAGGCGACTTAAACTGCTTCAACGCGTCTCGCTTCTTAAACCTCTTCAACAGCCGAAGGCGACTTCAACGCGTCTCGCATATTAAACCACTTCAACATTTTAAATTATTCTGCTTCCGCCACTACTTCCACCACTTCTGGAATCATGCGTTTCATCATTCCTTCGATACCCGATTTGAGGGTAATCATGGATGAGGGGCAGCCGCTGCAGGAACCTTGGAGCATAAGGGTTACAATGCCATCTTCAAATTTCTTGAACTGAATGGCGCCGCCGTCCATTTCTACTGCGGGCTTTACATAGTTTTCCAGCAATTCCTTGATGCGTTTTACAACATCTCCATCTTCTGAAAGCACAATATTTCCATCAGTCGCCTGTGTTGCAGGCAGTTCGTCTTCATTAACAATCGCTTTACCGTCTTCAAGATAATCCTTGAGGAACTGACGGATAGAGGGTTTTACATCGTCCCAATCCGTTTCAGTAGTCTTTGTCAGGGTGACAAAATTGCTGGCGATGAACACTCCTTTTACAAAAGGAAAACTGAAGAGTTCTAACGCCAAGGGTGAAGGTTTTGCCTTTTCAATGTCTTGAAAATCAACACTTTTACCAGGGTACAAGAGTTTGTTGGCCACAAACTTCATGGTTTCCGGATTGGGCGTCATTTCTGTATAAATGCTTACGGTGATATTTCCTGTTTTGATCATAATATCTGATTAACAAGCAAATTTACGAGAAGTTGTGGTTTAATGTGGCGAAATACGGAAAATACAATCACTTCTTCCTGATGATCTTCTCAACGAGTTCCATATGGGCTGGATGGATGAAATATTCGAAACTGCGTTTGTCAAATTCTGAGCGTTGTTTGTCCACCACAGGTTTTTTATCCCGGGTAACGATGCCCAACTTTTGGTTGATGGAGCCAATCAAATCACTGCGCATGCGTTTTTGGATTTCTACAGATCGGTTCTGCACCCCTAACACTTTGTTGATCTCTTCTATGGAGGTAAGCCTCTCATCCGCTGAGTGGTTGAAAAGGAATTCAAGCAATGAGCGCTCCCGCTCCTCGAGCAGTTCGAGGATGCGCGTAGATCTAAACGTGGTTGGATGTTTCTCTGATTCAAGTGCTGCAACGGCATGAAGGCTATCGTTAGGAGCAGATAAGGATTCAACTGTTGGTGTGTGTACTATTTCAACTGCTGGAGTGGGTTGTGCTTTCTTGGCCTTGTACAATAGCAAGCCAAGAAAGGAACTTAAAAAACCAAGGATCACAAGCAAAAAAGACTCTGCTTCTATATCGTCCAATAATCCTGGAGGTTCAATGGGTGTATACATGGGAATGCCTGTATCGATGAGATCAGCCCGAGAAATCACCACTGAATCATATGGATGAAATTGATCTCCCATGTAAAATACCGAATCAATGGCAAAACTGGCTATGGCAGGATCAGCATACTTGTTGGAGGAGAAAATGGCATTAATTTTGGAACGGATTTGATTTGATAACTTGCAGTAGCGATTATTAACAAGGTCCAATACCCCAAAATTATCATCCAATAGGCCCCATGGCAGGGTTGCAACAATAACATGAGAAGTGTCTGACATCCTCCCCATTCTGGTCCAATCGCCTGTGTTAACGTTTAATCGATAAAGCCCCTCTTTACGCTGTTCAGCATTGCCATTTTTCAACATCTCATGTGAAGGTGTAGGCATTGCATTGAGGGTCAGGGTTTTATTTGCTGTGTCGAGAAAGAAGAACCCATCCTTATTTTTTCTCCAGTGGATGTTTTCTGATAATTGAATAGCATCCCATTGTCTGCTGAAAACATTGTAACTCCTCAAGGTGCCATTGGTAATCCAAAACCCTTGACCACCGAAAGAATAGAAAACGGAATCTAGTCTAAACCCGATGCTATTGAAGTTATACCCACTGTAATATGTATCATCGATCCGTTGCCAGCGATACCTCCTTTGGGAAGTATCCAAATGGTATATCCTACCTGTACCCTGCGGAAAAACATAAAGCCCTGAAGGATCTTTGATTAAATTATACCCTTCAGTGTTGAAATTGACCGGAAGGTCTGATAAATCAACCAGTGATTTCTTGTGTTGGGAGTAAACAAGGACGGTACCCTTGGAGGAGGAAAGTTTTTTTAAAATTGGGGGTATTCCCTGCCCCAGGGAAAATGGTCCGTAACCAAAAATCAAGAGCAATAAAAAAGGGCAGAACTTGGACATTGGACAGCAATATCAATCACTGCCAATTGTGGGCAAGGTGAAAAACACGTAAAAAAAGTGTTTTTTAACCAATTAAGATAATCACTAATGTATAAATAATTGATATACAATTACAACAATGATTAAACAATAAAAATATTTTTTCACCTACTTTTTACCCTTTCAGCAATTTAAGCAGCTTTTCCTCTACCATTGAGGGTGTAATTTGCCCCATACAGGCATGGTCTCCGCGCCAACAAGTGGTGTTTCCGAAAACAGAACAGGGGCGACAAGAAAGATTAACCTGTACCGCATTCAATGGGTCTTGCCTGAATCCATAAAATCCAGCATAAGGATGGGTGGGTCCCCAAAGGGAGATAACAGGAACATTCACCAAAGAGGCCAAATGCATGTTTGCCGAATCCATGGTAACCATTGCCTGCATCTCCCGCATGATTTGAAGCTCATCGGCAATAGAACTGGTAGATGACATGGGTACAGCACGACTAAAATGACCTTCCCAATCAGCCAACAGAAGACGTTCGGCGCCTTTCCCCCCAAAAAAATACAATTGATAGGGGGCACGGTTAAAAAATTGGACAATCTCCTTAAACTTATCAAGGGGATACATTTTGGCAGCATGTTTTGCAAAAGGAGCAAAGCCAATTTTTACCACCGAATCACTGGCCTGCATTGAAATATTATGCTCAGTTCCCGTTACAGTCCTTGTATCCCGGTCAACGTCACCAACCTGGGGAAGATTGATCATGAATCCCAGCCTTTTGAACACATCTGCATACCGCTCGGTAGCATGGGGCAAAGGCCTGAATATTTTATTGTCCTTCCTGACAAGGGCATATTTTTCAATTCGGCCCTTATTGATGACTTCTGTTTTTCGACGACTGGCTTCAAAAAGAAACCTCAGTACATGGGTGCGAATGACACCATGAAGGTCGGCGACCATGGAGAATTGATACTTCTTTCTGAGGAGATTAAAAATCCTAAAGATGCCAATAAATCCTTTGAATTCAGCTTTAAGGTCAAATCCTTCAAATTCCAATCGATCAATGCCAGAAAATAGACCTGCACATTGCTTTTCACTGGCCATGACAAGGGAAACCTCCTTGTTGGCAGCAAGAAAAGCTTTAATTACGGGTACAGTCAAAGCCACATCCCCCAGGGCAGAGAACCTCAAGACCAATATTTTCTGTTGTATGGAATCTGACATCATTTCTTCTCCAAGTTGTACAATACAGGATTCAGGGAAGGATCATTGTACATTTTCATCTGCCGGTATACTTTCATCTGCTTTTTGCCTTCACTGATCTCTGCCAACAACTCGTCTATGGAAGTAGAAAGATCCGTTTGTTGTTCCAACAGTACCTGCAATTTGGCAGTGCATTTTGCTCTGTGTTCTGGAGTTGCATCCACCCTTACGGCCTCTTCCTGCATATGGTAAATCTTGAGGATGAGTATGGAGAGTCTATCGATGGCCCATGCAGGGCTTTCGGTATTGAGTTTTGCACCAGGCACTGCATCAACGCCAGCATAGAGGGCTAAAAAATAATCGTCAATTTGCTCCACCATATCGGTCCTCACTTGATTGGACTTGTCAATTCTCCGCTTGAGCGCTATTCCTGCAACAGGATCAATATTGGGATCCCTCACAATATCTTCCAGGTGCCATTGCACCGTATCAACATGGCTTTTAGCAAACAAGAGGTGCTCAAAGCTCCCTTCAGAAAAAGGATTATGCTCTGCTTCATCGACATTGTTGTGCAAGTGGTATGCCGCTACTGCCCGCTGAAAAACTTCAATACATGTTGAACTGATCGTCATGGGACAAAAATAAAGAATCTGGGGCTGATTGGCACCAGGGAATAACAAAACCTAACCCGGCAGTGATTTGGTTTTTGATTTAATGAGGATTGTAACTGTCAGTGAAAAAATAAAAGACAAGGATGGGCCTGCAGTAAAAGCGATCATCCTTGATTCGGGAGACTGCGCGGAGTAGATGCCCCAAAATGCCCAGGCCAGTACGAATCCAAATGCAGGTTGCTTTTGTTTGCCCACCATAAAGACACCCAGCACAAGGGCCACCAGTATCATGATCATGCTCCAGATCTGGGGAGACAAAGGTTCGCCCTGCCATCCAAACCCTACGAGCAATGCTGTCACATTGGCGATGGTGGCTACAGAGATCCAAGCCAGGTAGACTACAAAGGCATGGTAGGTCCAAAGCCTGTAAAAGAAAGGCATCTGGTTTTTCATGGGTCTTATGGCAATGTACAAGAGCAAAAGGGTAACCAAAAAAGCTATCATGATGGCAAGGGATATGCCAAGGTACAGGTAGTGCCAGGCAAGAATCCAACCTGCATTCAATAGACAAGTAATCAGAAAATAAGGCCCTGCCTTTTCAATGCAGGCTTTGGCCGCATCATTGAATTTCCCAAAAGCGGCAAAAAGACTACAAAAGACAAAGCCTATCAACAACAGGTAAATCACCCCCCAAATGCTGAAAGTGAACCCTGCAGGGACAAAATAGTTGGGATACAGTGCTGAAATCTGCCCGGTGTTATACCCGTTGATGGGTAAGATATTGGCCAGGGCATTGACGGCCAGCACCAAAAAGAGACCTGCAACATTGAGCAATGCATTTAGTTTGGATCCCATTGTAACAATTTTATATAAATAATATACGCCAATTTTTTAAGGTCAACATTAGGGCGTATTGACTACCTAATCCACACACCTGAATCCCGTATGTTCCAGCCCTGTATCGGTTGCTGTCTTCATCCTTGATGTCACCCTGTATCCTTTGCAATAAGAAGCATTGCAGAGGAAGGACCCTCCCCTGACAACCCTTTTCTGAACGGTGGGTTCCTGTGGGTCATAACTGTCTGCAGGCCCTTTGGGATCGATGGATATCTGTCCACTTACCTTGGCATAATAATCATCCCTGAACCAATCAAAGCACCATTCCCAGACATTTCCAGCCATGTCATAGAGACCAAAGCGATTGGCGGGGAAAGTCTTTACAGGTGACGATGAAGGGAATTTGTCCCAATTGGTATTTGTGCTCGGAAATGTTCCCTGCCAGGTATTGGCCTTGGGATTTCCTTGTTCAATGTCTTCATTGCCCCAGGGATATTTATCTGTTCTGCCTCCCCTTGCTGCGTACTCCCATTCTGCTTCGGTGGGCAAACGCTTTCCTGCCCATTTACAATAGGCCATGGCATCATCCCAGGAAACATGCACTACCGGATAATTTTCCTTTCCCATGATGTTGCTGCCTATCCCTTTGGGGTGTTTCCAGTTGGCTCCTTTTTTCCAGTCCCACCACTGGCTGGGGTCGCCCAATCCTGTGCCGGGAGCCTGTTTCACGAATACCAGGGAAGCGGCTACCAACACACTGTCTGGAGGCTTGGGCGTACCGGCAGGGACCTGTTTCTTTATTTCTTCCCAGTTGGGAGCAATTTCTGCAGTGGTCACATAGCCTGTGGCGTCCACAAATTTTTTGAACTGGGCATTGGTGACTTCGGTGGCATCCATCCAAAAGCCACTGACCTTTACGCGGTGTTGGGGATATTCATCTTCCCTTCCTTCATCATCGTTGGCGCCCATCATGAAATCACCACCTGCAATCCAAACCATTCCTTCGTGGGACGCGCTGTCTGCAGCACTGGAGAAACTGGTGTCTGATGCACCTACAGCATACCTTGCTGGCAAATTAGACGCACAATGCAGCAGGCTGTCTTCTACAGAAGCATATTTTTTTGGCGCAGCAGGCTGGTTGCAGGAACAGGCAAGGATGGAAAGGATGGCAGTGGTAAACAATAATGACTTCATGGATGGTATTCAGGATTTAAATGTAGTTTTTTTAGCGGCAGCAGCGCAGCATTTATCGTTAAAAGAATGGCCGATCCTTGAGATTTCCCATTTTCAGGTAGATCTTGTTGAGGCCCCATTTGAAATCACCTTCTTTGAAATGCACCAGCAAATCCTTTGCAGTACTCATGTTCTTTCTTTTTAAGGTGATGGTTTCACCGGCTTTGGTATCAAACGAGTAGCTCACATGGCCATTTGATTTCTTGGTTAGCGGCACCACGATTCCCCTTTTGTCTGAAACAATGTCGAAATCAAAAGTTGACATCATGTCCAGTGCACACCTGTTTCCTGCGAGGCTTTTGACCTGCACCTGTTGAAGGATGCCGTCATACATAACAGCACTGACCCTGAAGGCCCCTTCGGCCCCCAGGTCTTTGAAGGACATCTCCCTCCACTCTGATGGAATGGCAGGCAGGATGCTGATTTTCCCATCATCGCTTTGGATCATCATTTCCAACAGGCTGGTGGCAAATGCCATGGGCGTTTCAAAACAAGGCCCTGACTCTGCATAGAGGCCCCCAGGTTCTGCATGCCTGTTCAGAAAATCATTGAGGTATTTGATGGACTTATCACCCTCACCCAAAAGGGAATACATGGCCGAGGCCCCTGTGTAAGAATAGCCTGCCAACGCCGCTGGCATGGAATGCCAATGGTTAATGGATCGGATGGTCATTTCCCTGTGTGCAGGATTTTTCATGTCCAACAAACGATAAGGATAGATGGCCAGCAGATGAGAATAATGGCGATGGGATGAGGTCAGCTCAACATTCCGCCCAATCATAAACCCCTTATCACTGGTCGGCAATGGGGTAAGTCGCTGGAGCACTTCGCTCCATTTGGTTTTATCAGGATCATTGAGCTTCAGCAGCTGGTCTACATGCAACAGTGTTTGTAATCCCCATATCAAACCGGAGAGTGAGTAGTGCGCATCTTCTGCATCCGCATATTCGGGAGAATGGGATTTGACAAGGTGATAAATCCCGTTTTCATCCTTGTACAGCAGGTGCGTGAGGTAATTCACCGATCGCTTCAAGAGTGGGTAAATCTTGTCTTTGAGTGTTTCCTTGTCACCACTGTACTGATAATAGCGATAGTAATACAGCATGGTCCAGAGCAGGTTTCCGGGTTCAAACTGGCCTTTTCGAAGATCGTCTTGGTTCAATGGTGCATGCAGATCGAATGAGGTGATTCTTCCAATAGCAGCTGCATCATGACGCCATTTTTCAGGCACATTGTTGATGAGCGTTTGTTTGTTTTTGTTCAGCAAATCAAACATGGGCTTTGTCAATTCCAGGTGATTTGACGCATAAAGGGGTGAATAAGTGAGCTGCTGGTTGAGGTTCCACCAGATGCCGGGCCAGGGGGTTTTGGAACTGAACCATGGCCCCATCAGGTCCATCATGGGCTTGTCTTCTCTTGTTGCGGAAGCCAGCTTGTACAATTGAAGCCAGTAGTAGGTTTCAACCCTTTTATCGGGAATGGAAATAAAGCTTTTTCTGAAATAGGCATTCCACCAATTTCTGTGTTTGGCCATTACAAGATCGAATGCTTTTGCCTGAAATCGCTTGATGGCAGCGATGGCCTCAGGCCTGGCCTTCCCTGTTTCATCTTCACTGTATCCTACAGCCACATCAATCACGTGCTTTTCTTTGATGGCACCATGTTTCCAAACCGTTGCATATTCACCTTTTGTGAGCAAGGGCTGGTAACAAATACCGTAACCTGCAGAATCCTTCATGACAAAATCAGGATTGGGCTGGTATTTATACAATTTGTTATCCCCCCTGCCAAAGGAAATGCGTGGGCTGATGCTTTGCTCTGCCACCCATTCGCAAAATATTTTTTCGCCTCCGAATTCAGATGCTTCAATATGGATGATATCCTCGCCGGTTGGTACAACAAAAAAAAGTTCCACCCTGCCATTTGTGGTGTTGATATACCCTTTGGCCATCGCATTGTAGATATCCAGGTAAATTTGAGCGCCCAGAATTTTCCCTTCTGTCCTGATCACCATCTTGCCAATCGGTAATCTTGGGCGAGAAACCAGTTGCTGGGTGAACATGCTGTCGGGATAATGCGGACGCTGGTCTGTAACATCAGATCTTCCTACATCAAACCTGATGGCCTTGGCTCCCTCACGGTATGCATTCACACCAAGTTTGCCATTGCCTGCAATGATGCCATCATAATAATCCGTTCCCAGGCTGTCCCAGTAGAGCCGGGTATTTTTCATGTAGTTGCTCCATTCGGTGGTATCGATGGGCTGTGCTGTTGCAGCAATGGCCATCAGTGACAGGAGGGTGGAAAAAAGAAATTTCATGTTGCCAAGTTATTAAAAAACAACGAGGGAAAGCATTGCTGCCATCCCTCGTTTTTGTTTTGAATGTTGGAGTGTTGATAGGCTACTATTCCTTCACCGTTGTGGTGATGGACGGTGCCGCTTTTTCCCACTCAGTTCTATTGAGTTTTTTCACTGCAGGTGCGATCTCATCTCCATTGTCTCCATTGTACAACCTTCCGTTTTTCATGACGAACTTGATGGTATTGGTGTTGCGGATATTTTCCAGTGGATTCTTGTCAAGGATGATCAGATCAGCAAGTTTTCCTGCTTCGATGCTGCCAAGGTCCTTGTCCAAGCCCAATGCCTCAGCACCCTGAATGGTGGACACTTTCAAGGCATCAATGGTTCTCATGCCACCACTCTGCATGGCCCATACTTCCCAATGAAAGCCAAGCCCCTGCAACTGGCCATGGGAGCCGATGCCGGCGATTCCACCCTTTTCAACAATGGACTTCATGCTCTGGGCATGTTTTTGGAAAACATGTTCCTCTGGGAGGAACCAGGTTGCACGGCGCCTTGATTTGGCAGCAAGCTCTTCGTAGGGTGTAAAGAATTGCAATTTCTTGTTGCTATAGGGATTGTCGGTTTCGTAATAATAATTCTCTGCCCAAGGCCCGCCATAAGACACCAGCAAGGTAGGCGTCACTGCCATCTTTGCATCGGCCACAACCTTGGTCACGTCCTTGTACAAAGGAAAGATGGGAATAGAATGTTCGTGCCCTGGATAACCATCCAAAAGATTTGTCATGTTCAATTTGAAATCCAATCCACCTTCGGTAGTGGGCATGAGTTTCTGGTTCTTGGATGCATTGATGATCCACTGCCTGGCCTGCCTGTTGCCAGTGAGGTACATTTTGATGTACTGCGTGTTGTAATATTTGCTGTATTGCTTGAGCACATTCTCTGCCTGTGCGGAGTCCTTGATGTTGTATGCCCAGTACCCCACGCCAGGACCGGTTGAGTAGACACGGGGGCCCACCATCTGCCCGGCTTCTACCATGTCGGCATAGGTCAATACATCCGTAGTAGCCGTCTGTGGGTCACGGGTGGTGGTAACGCCATAGGCCAGGTTTGCCGCATAGATCCAAACCTGGTTCTTGTGGATTCCCCAGCTGGGCCACATGTGTGAGTGCACATCCACAAAACCCGGAATCACTGTTTTGCCCGCAACATCAATCACCTTGGCGCCCTTGGGTGCTGAAATGTTTTTGGCTACAGACTTGATGCGGTTGTTCACGATCAATACATCCCCTTTGGCAATGACCTCATCGCCTTTCATGGTGATGATGCGTGCACCTTTGAGCAAGATGGTTGACGATGGATTGTCTTTGGTATAGTAGACCTTTACCCAGGTTTCTTCAGGTATGTATTTTGGATCTTCTTTTTTAGTTATTGATTTCTTTGCGGTATCTGCCGGTGATTTTTTAGCAGTATCTGTTAGGGCCTTGAGATCCGCCAATTTCTTGGCAGCCTTCAGGCTATCATCCAGGTTATCGGATTGTATGAGATCGTATACAAAATGGGCTGCACCCAGGCTGTAGTGAATCTTCTGTCCATTGGCAGACCAGCTTGGAAATTCACCCCCAATCTCGGTCAGTTTCTTGCTCGGAAACTCAGCACTGCTGGCATCTGCAACAGAAATGGAAATCGTTTTCCCAGTTGAAGGAATGGTCAGTGCATAGATATTGTTGTTGACCTTGGCAATGGCTTTTTCGCCTTTGGGAGAAAGCCATATTTCGCTGGCAGGGGATGCAGGATTGTTTTCCCTTGCATCTTCTGTTGTTAATTCCTGTGGAACGATACAGGGATCTGCCATGGGTTTGCCCTTGTGCATGGCGATGGAGCCATAGGTGGTGATGCCACTGATCTTGGCATGTACTTTCTGATCTGTACCATCCCACTTGATAGAGATCAGGCTACCACCTGCATTCAGGTAAATGCGTTCATCATTGATGGAAAAATGAGGATTGTAGCGGCCATTGGCCCTGTCGATTATATTTTCAGTTCCGCCCGCTGCATTCATCCAGCAAAGCAAGTCTTCTGCATCATCATATCCAGGATCGAATGCATCCCTGAATTTTTGGTTTGGTGCATGCACGTATACAATCCTGTCGCCAGACAAATTAAATTTTGGTGATGAATAAAGGCCTGGAACGGTTGTCAGTGTTTTGGCATTCCCTCCATTCAGATCCACTGAAACAATGTTTCCGCCATTAGGGGCCCAGGTACTGAAAACAATTTTTTTACCGTCTGGGCTCCATGAAGGCTGGGCTTCTGTGAAATCATTGGAAGTCAAGCGCTTGGGAGTACCGCCGGGATAATCCATCACGTACAACCTGTTCAACACGGTAAAGGCCAGTTGCTTTCCATCAGGAGAAGGAACAGCATCGCGGATCTGACTGGCCATGACAGCAGTGGTATCCTTGATGGGATATTTGAAAAGGACTTCAGGACCCAACTCCAGCTTGCCATCCACCGTGTAGGGAACTTCAGTGTACTTGCCATTGCCGATATCAATTTTGTTGATTTTACCACCGAAAGAGGCGAGCAGGTATTGGTTGTCTGGCGTGAAAGTCATGGCGGGCAAAACACCG
>Ga0207909_1000121_pt1 | contig 29494 bp, 27 predicted proteins | sample LakMenEpi05May10_FD_150672 | JGI IMG/M metagenome (GOLD analysis project Ga0207909, IMG submission 150672) | Freshwater microbial communities from Lake Mendota, WI - 05MAY2010 deep hole epilimnion (SPAdes) | ecosystem: Environmental > Aquatic > Freshwater > Lake > Epilimnion/Euphotic zone ...
CGTTTCAGGGCTGAGCTTCATTCCAAGAAGCGTGATGGTTTTACCTCCTGGTTTGGTAGTGAAGAACAAGCAAACAGGTGTTGTTGGAATCATTGATTCTCCAAGTAGTACGATTTCATTCAATGACAAGTCAATGAAGTTGAAGTTGGCCGAAGCAAGAATACTGACGACCATTCAGCTAGTTGGCTATCCGAGTGCCACAACTTTTGGTCCATACAAGCTTTCCTGCGCCGGTCAGATTTATGTTGTGGCAAATTCTTTTCTTCATGAGACAAAGCTTGATGTTGCCAAGGAATTACCGGGTGTCTCAACTAAGTTGAGTGATGCAGTTTGTTCTCAACTAACCATTACGGATAAAAGCTTTGGTCGATACATAGGTCACTCATTCATCGATCCGGTATCGAAGAAGACAATAAAGAAGGCCTACAAGATTGTTAAGGGAAAACGACTTCCGTTTATAAATCTTGCTCAGTACAAACTAGATAATCTGACTGAACCACCATTGATCTGGGTTGATGATGATTTTATTAAGAACCTGCCGCTGGGCGCTCAGATGCCAGTGAAGTCAACGGTTGTTCCAAAGCCACCAATAGTTACTCAACCTAAGACATACACGATTGTTGCAGGGGATACTCTTACGCTCATTGCAACTAGATTTAAGACAACTGTGGCAAGGCTGATGGAACTTAATAACTTGGTGAACTCAGATCGAATCAGAATAGGCCAAGTTCTAAAACTGCCTTAGCGTCTGATCAAACGAGTAATCGGGCCTCTACCGATCTGCTCAAGCTGTTTGCGCTTAGGCTTCTTTGAATTCTCTTCTAAGAGTTTTTCTGGATCATAAGACTTCACTGCAAACAGGATTAACAGCATCATCGCTGATCCAATTAGGAATCTTGATTCTGTGATGCCTCTAACTAACTGGGTCATGAGTATTAGAAGTGGCCATAGATAAAGAGCATTGGAGTGGTGAACGCCTAAACGCCAGGTTTTCACAAAGACGCGAGTTAAGAGTATGCCGAAAAGGATAAGCCCAACAGCGCCAAGCTGAAGCCAAATATCCAAGTAGGCGTTATGCGCTTGGTAATACTTTTCACCGTTGATGACAATCAAACCTTCGTAAGGCTTTACTCCTGGCACCCAAGCTCCAATGAAGCCCCAACCTTCTAAAGATCTTTGTTCAATTAATGAGGCAACACTTTCCCAGATATCAGTGCGGTGAGTCATGTCGGGTGATTTACCCAAGAACTCAAAGACCTGTCTTCTAAATACCAGAACTAAGAAAACACCGATTCCAGCTATAGACCAAGCGATGTGGTAATACCTGTGACGAGTTGCTTTGTCTTTTCCTTCAGCAGCCAAAGAAACAATGGCTGCCAGCAGAACGGCAACTGACGCAAAAATCATTCCTGCTGATTTTGAAACAAAAACTAATATGACTGCTGCAACCAAGCTGATGATGCTGAGTGTGCGAGTCTTTTTCTTGATGGCAGCTTCAATAGCAAAAGTAATTACACCAATTAGAGCCCAAGCGGCAACATAGTTATTGCTAACCAGGTTTGGATTACCAAGCATCAACCTGATTAGGCCACCGTCTAAATAGTTTTCACTTTCAGCAAAGGCATACCTAGCGTTGGGGAAAATTGTTGAGAAGACTGCGATAGCCAGCATTCCAAAAACAATGCCTCGGATTGTGTTGGCAAAGATAACCAGAATCTGTCGCCAGCTGAAGGTTGCGGCAAAGAATAGAGCAATGACTGTCACACCCATTTGGATGACAAAGCTACTCACTGTCTGCAGTGGGTATACTGACCAGGTTGAGCTTGCGATCATTAGGGCAAGAAGAAGGTTGAGTTCAACAGGCATCTGCCTAATGACTCTTTTCCAGTCGGCTTTGATTAGAAAGTATGTGCAGCCAACAACGGTTGCAATAGCCCCTAGAAGCCATAAGCCCCACACAAAGTTAGGTCTGATGTAATCCTCACCAAATAGAGAGTCACCAGATATGAGAACGACTAGGGCGAGGTATGCCAAGGCACGGGCCAAGGGCCCAGCTTTCTTGAGTTTGTTTTTCTTTGTTTTAGTCATTTTCCCTGCCCCAAGTCTATGGGTGGCAACGGCTTACCTGAAAGGGGCTTAGTTAGGCTTAGTGAGTGCTCGTCAAACTAACCAATCAGGCTCTGCCCTATGCATGGGGGTCTAAAACCCTCATCAGCGATTACTTTGGCATAACTGAAACAGGTGAGCCTATGGCTGAGATCTGGTTTGGAACTCATGATGGGTCACCTACCGAGGTGGTTGGCACAGACGTTTCTCTTCAGGCACTGCTTCAAGATACTGGCAGAACTTCTAGGCTGCCTTTTCTTTTGAAGATACTGGCCGCTGAAGCGCCACTATCTATTCAGGCTCATCCAAACCCAGCCCAGGCTATTGAAGGTTTTGCTAGAGAAAATGCAGCCGGCATTCCTATTGACGCATCCCATCGAAACTATAAAGATGACAAGGCTAAGCCAGAACTTATTGTTGCTCTGACCGAGCGCTTTGATGCTCTAGTTGGGTTTAGTTCTCCTGCTCTAATCAAAGAAAAGTTTTCTGAGTTGTTAGAAGTCAGTACCAGCGAGAAGTTAACCGAAGTTCTAACTAAGTGGATCTCTTGGCTTGATAGTGATGAAGGAATTAGAAAAGTATTCCTAGATGCTCTTACCTCAGCAGACTGCGATGAGAGTTTTGTTTCAGATCTGATTGATTCTGCTGAGCAGTGTCCCTCTCTAGTTGATCTTGTTGTGCACCTGAGTGAGCATCATGGCAAAGATAGAGGCATCGCTACGGCTCTACTGATGAATCACATGAGCCTAACTAGAGGAGAGGGAGTGTTCGTTCCTGCGGGGATGCCGCACGCTTATCTTTCTGGGTTAGGTGTTGAGGTGATGTTAGCTAGCGACAATGTGCTGCGTGGAGGGCTAACTCCTAAACACATTGATGTTGATGAGCTCTCTAAAGTTTTAGCATTCGAAAGCACTGAACCGGTTCTAGTTCAAACTAAGAATCTCGCTGTTGGCTTTGAGAAGTTTGACTTACCAACACCAGAGTTTGATTTCTATCGGGCAAGCGTTGGATCCAGTAACTTGTTGGCTGATGTTAATCTGCCAGGGGACGCCATCCTGCTATGCACTGAAGGTTCTGTTGCAGTTAGCAATAGCCAGGGTGAGCGAGAAGTCATCAACATTGGAGAAGCTGTGTTTATGGCTGGAGATGCCAGATCATTCAGCCTTAGCGGCAATGGAACTTTGTTTATGGCGGTTAGTTCGAACTAGCTCTGTAGTGACTTGAAACGATATCAGTCAAGTCGTGCTTAGCTTTCCAACCCAGTGTCTTTTCAATCCTCGACACATCAGCACTTAGGGCTGCCGGGTCACCTGCTCGCCTATCGACTAAGTCGACTTCAAAGTCTTTGCCAATGACCTTGTGAATAGTATCGATTACAGCCAGAACGGATGAACCTTTACCTGTGCCAACGTTGAACACAGAGTGTTCTCTCACGTCTTGGTCAAGGTACTCAAGAGCTGTGATGTGTGCATCGGCTAGATCAAGAACGTGGATGTAGTCACGAACGCAACTGCCATCAGGAGTTGGCCAGTCGGTGCCGAAAACTTGGATTGGCTTGTTGTTTTTGATGGCGTTGAAGGCGATAGGAATAAGGTTGGCAATCGATGTGTCGGCTAGATCATCAAAGCCAGCACCTGCAACGTTGAAGTATCTAAGGCTAACTACTTTGAGTCCCCAGGCTTTGGCGGCATCTGCCATCATCCACTCACCAACCAGTTTGGTTTCACCATAAGGGTTGATTGGACGAGCTAGGTAGTCTTCGTTGACTTGGTCAACATCAGGTGAGCCATAGGTAGCGGCGCTAGATGAGAAGACCATATTCATAACCTTGGCTTCACGCATAGCCAAAAGCAGGTTGGTTACTGAGTTGATGTTCTGCTGGTAGTAATACTCAGGTCGTTCAACTGATTCCCCAACAGACTTACGAGCAGCTAGGTGAATAACTCCGTCAATTGAGTAATCCTTGAAGGCTTTGATTAGAGAATCGGTTGCCTCAGGGGATGCTAAATCCAGCTTCACTAGGGGAGTGTCACCGATGCGTTTCTGAATTCCATTGGTTAGATCATCCAGGGCTACTGGCTCGTGCCCTACAGTAATCAGCTGTCTGATTACGTGGGATCCGATGTATCCGGCACCACCGGTAACTAAAATCTTCATGGGTCAAGGTTATCTTTGTTTTTGAGTCCAAAATGCGATAAAAATAGGGCAAATACCGAATGTTAAGGCTTTATAACGGTTCTCGATTTGACCTATTCCCAAGTTGACACCACAATACTTACAGCGTTGTAATTACAACTGTGAAATCTACCAACGACACAGTTGAAGATTTGAGAGGAACCGCATGTCGATGAACGAGAGCTTTGGCCAAGTACCAGACGATTGGTTTAAGGACCCATTCCTCCGTTCATTACTAGGTGGTGACCTATCTGCAGATCACAACCCATTAGCTTGGCAGCGTGACGCTCTTTGCTCACAGACAGATCCAGAAGCTTTCTTCCCAGAAAAGGGCGGATCAACTAGAGATGCCAAGCGCATCTGTTCTGGATGCGATGTTCAGAAACAGTGCCTGGACTATGCACTAGCTAATGACGAAAGATTCGGAATCTGGGGCGGTCTGAGCGAGCGCGAACGTCGCAAGCTAAAGAAGCGCGCTTAGTCTAGGCACTGGCCACGGCATGAGCATGCGTGTGGTGGCGGTTGTTGTATCAAATGAACAACCGTTCTATTTACAAAAGAATTTAGAGGCTCTAGAAAAACAGAGTTTCAGAATTGAACGCACTCTTGTCGTAGATAGTTCAAACTCAACTGAAGTCTCAACAATCCTCGATGGCTTCATTGCTCAATCAAATAAGCATGCTGTTCTAACTATTCAAGAGAAAGCAACTTTCGCTGAATTATCTGCTCTTGCTATCAAACAGGTTTTAGAAGGTATCGAGAACTTAGATGATGTTTCAATCTGGTTGGTGCATGATGACTCACTTCCTGAAGTTCATGCACTTGCAGAACTTGTTAGAGCATTAGAACTTTCTCCACTAGTTGCTATAGCTTCACCAAAACAAATTGGCTATGACAATCCAAAAATGATTGTTCAACAGGGGCTTACCTTGACTAAGTCACTCAAGCCTTTCTCTCTTGTAAACGATGAATTAGATCAAAAGCAACATGACTGGATGAGTGATGTCTTAGCGGTCTCAAGTAATGCAATGTTGATTAGGGCTAATGTCTGGGCAGAACTCGGCGGTTTTTCTCTAGTTGCACCGGAACTTGCAGCAGATTTAGATCTTGGAATGAGAACTCATCAACTTGGCTTCAGAGTCGTTGTTGTTCCAACAGCTAGAGTTCGTCACGCAGAGCTTTCACTGCAAGGTCAGAGAGCCAAGAATTGGCTGGGCGGCTCTGTGAAGTTCGCAATGGCTAAAGCCACCAATCACTTGCGCTTAGCCCACTTACCTTTGTTTATTTCATTCCTCTATTGGCTTTCACTGCCAGCACTTTCGGTTCTGCAGATAGCAACACTGTTGTTTGTGAAAAGGCCAGATCGAATTCTCTTTACTCTTCGAGCAAATCTCTGGGCTTTCTTTTCAGTGAGAGCAAGACTTCGTGATCGACACCGAGCATCACTAAAATCCATCAAGCCGTTATTTGCAACCACGGCACAAGTGAAATCTCACTCTCGTTTAGCTTTTGAACTTGAAGAGCAGAAGACTAACCTGGCTAACTTTCAAGAAGCTCCAACAACTAGAACTAACCTTACGCAGCGAAGCTTCGCTGCAAGCGGTGGTTTATGGGTGATGCTCGGATTACTTGCTCTTTCTTTCCAATACTTTCCTATGGGCCAGGCAGTTAAGGGTGGATATGCTCTGCCGCTAAGCGATAGCTGGCTGCAGCTATTTGCTAACACTGGCGCAAGTTATCAATTCGTTGGCTTTGGACTAGCTGCACCTAGTGATCCTTTTGCTTGGGTGCTACTACTGATAGGTTCGCTCACGTTCTTTGCACCTAACTTAGGGTTATCGGCGGTGCTTTTCATGGCAATGCCGCTGGCTTACTTTGGAGCGTGGAGACTACTTTCAACAGTGACGCTTAGAAACACTGTGAAGATCCCACTCGCGCTTATCTATGTGTTCTGGCCTGCGTTCACTCTTTCGCAATCAGAGGGCAATTTTCCGGCTTTGATGTTCAGCATTACCCTGCCTTGGCTCTTGTTTGCTTTGGCAAGAGCAGGTCGGATAGGAATTACAAGTTCGATTAGATCTAATGCTCAAAGCTGGTCTTGGATAGCTGCTGCAGCATTATTGTTTGCAGTGGCAGTAGCCAGTGCTCCGAGCGCTTTGCCACTACTACTTGTTTTATCAGGCGTTTATGCAGTGTTATCTAGAGGCAGGTTTGCTACCGCTGCTCTAGTGGTTTTACCTGCTGCTGCTCTGGTTACTCCATATCTTGTGCATCAGGTGCTCATCAACCAGACTCCGCTGGCACTTTTGGCTGATCCAACTATTTCTTATCCAAGTAAGCAAACTAATTTGTTTGATGCGTTGTTTGGTCAAGACCAGATTCTTGGTTGGGCTGCCATTGGGTTTATGGCATTGGGTTTGCTTTCTCTTTTGTCCAAAGCCAAAGGGATCTTCAGCCTCTGGATGCTTTCGTTATTGGCATTGGGAAATCTTTGGTTGCTGCAGCGCATCCCTTTCACAGCAGGTGGCACTGGGTCTATCTTCTTAGATTCAGCTACTGAAGTTTTTGCTAGCCCAACACCATTACTTATGATTTCGGTGTTGCTAGTGATAGCTGCAATAGGTATCTGGTTTGATTCGATTACTCGAGTTGGGCTAAGAAGAGTATTGGTTTCTCTTGCTGTCATTGGCGGCTTAGCGCCTCTTATGGCTAGTGCAGTTATGACCCCAGCCAAAATTACTTTTGGGGATTCCAGAAATCTTCCTGCAATTTTTGAAGCTGAATCCAGAGCGGGTAATGACCTTCGACTGCTTGTGATTTCTAAAAATGGCTCTGAGTCAGGCCAAGAGTTTAGAGCTGAACTTGTCAGACCTAATGGACTAAGACTTGATTCAGTTTCAACTGCATACCGATTTAGCTCTGAAAATGTTTTGAATCTTTCAACTGACAAACTAAAGAACACCATCTCAATACTGGTAGGCAATCTAGTTTCCGCTAACGGTAAAGATCTAAGCCCAGCTTTAAAACAAGCGGGCATCGGCTATGTGTTGGTAACTGATAAGCCAGGTAATGCTGATCTTGCAGTTAGTTTGAACTCGGTCACAGAGCTGGACCAGGTTGGCACGACAGAGTTCGGCCAGCTTTGGCGAGTAAAGGCAAGCGACAGTTTTGAAATCAAAGACAATCAGACCTACTGGTCAATTACTAAGTCCGTTCAATTAGGAATACTTGTTGCATTCATTCTGTTAGCGCTTCCAACTTCAAGAGGACGCAAGTCAAGGAAGTCTGCTAAATCCATGAATGAGGATAGTTTCCAAATAGAGGAGGAGCAGTAATGGTTATTCGCATTCTCCGCTTTCTTCTAGTTGCAGGAGTAGCTTGCGCTGCTGTTGTTTATGGGACTCCGTTGACTCTAGTTAGTACACCTAATGTGGAATCTGCAGTTCATGAGGTTAGTGCTAAGGATTTGCAGGTTACCTGCATAGGGCCAACATTTATTGCCGGTGGCAAGAACCAAACTTCTGTTTCTTCATTCAAGAGAAGTTCCACTGCTAGCGGAACACTGTCCTACTCAGCAGTCAAGAACACTTCCCTCAAAGGACAGTCATCCAAGCCAATTATTGGCTTTGGGGTGAGGCAGGACCTAACTAAGCGGCTAAGCAAGTTCACATCCTTTACTGTCTTAGATAAAAACGGCAAGAGCGCTCAAGGATCAGAGTTACTGACTGCTAATCAGATTCAGATGGCAAAGGGCAAGAGCATCAAGGGTCTGCTAGCTGCTCCTTGTCTTAGACCACAGAGCGAGTTCTGGTTGGTTGGCGGATCAACTGCTATTGGTAGGGAAGCACTTCTTGTGCTTACTAACCCAACCAGCATTGATTCAACAGTTGACCTTGAGATCTTTACCGAGAATGGAACATCAAATAGTGCTGGTCTTTCAGGCATAGCTGTTCCAGCTAATGACACAACCGTTGTTCCACTCTCCTCCTTTGTTCTTAGAGCAGAATCTATTGCTGTTCATGTTGTGAGTAGAGGTGGGTCAATCACTGCCCTTATTCAGCAGAAGGCAGTAAGAGGTAACAGCGCATCTGGTGCTGACTATGTTGCACCTGCCCCAGTTGCAAGTAAACGGGCCATCATTCCTGGCATTTTGATTAGAGGTTCAGTTGACAGCGCTAAGTTCAAGAACTCAGCTGATAAGTATTCAGATGTTGCTCAGATGCTTAGAGTGTTTGTGCCGGGGACTAAAGATGCAACTATTACTTTCCAAGTCTTAGGTACAACCGAGGATACTTTTGGAACGGTGCTATCTGTAACTGCTAGTGCTGGCAAGGTTAGTGACTTTGAAATACCAGGACTTGCTGATGGCGATTACTTTGGAATCTTAGATTCAGATGTTCCAGTGCAATCAAGTGTTCGTTTAGTTAGAAGTAAATCAATTCCAGGTGCATACACCGATTTCTCTTGGATTAATCCTGCTGAAGGTTTTACAACTCCTCGATATGTTGCTGTTCCTAAATCAGGTATCAGTAAGGTATCTGTCACTAACCCAGGGGATAAGCCAACAACCATTTCGATCAAGATAGGTGGCGAAACAGTCAAGAGAACTATTGGAGCTGGTTCGACTGAGGTTATTAGAGCAAGTGCTGGTTTATCGATGGGAATCATTCCAGCTGATCAAGAAGTCTTTGCCAATCTTGTTATAGATATTGATGGCCGTATCGGTGTTCTGCCGTTACTTGATGACAAGAACATTTCAGGTTTAGTGAAAGTTAGCGTTCACTAACTATTCGTCATCACCGAATATAAGTTCCCATGGCTCTTTGCCAATAAGTTCAGCTGCTGCTTCAAACACATGGTGTTCAATGCGAACTCTTTCCTCGGTGGGGTTAGAGCTTTGGTTGTTATTGAGTCGAAGAATAGGTAGTCGATAAATGACTATTGTTTTAGTTTCTGGTCTAACTGACCAGCGCTTCACAAAGGTTGAATTAGCCCCAAGCACAGGTGCATCCATGATTCGATACTTCAGATCACCTAGTTCAGCAGGCCAGCGCTCTTTCAGGTATTCACAGGTTGAACTGACTATTGACGCAAAGGAATCTAGCCCTGAACCACCAGTCTTATAAAGAGCTCCAGAGAGTGAATGGCGGATGCCACGACCATGACGGTCTCTATCGCGGGGTCTTAGGGTCATGGGGACATTGTATTCTTTACTTTGTTGAGCGGAAGGGCCTTTCATGAGTGTCAACTGGGACGCAATGGTCAAAACCTACGATGTTCGTGGGCTAGTAAATATCGATCTAACCGAAGAAGTAGTTGAGGCGTTAGCCGCAGGCTTCGTAGACGAACTAGCTCTAGCTGGGGAGTCAGTAGTTGTTGGTCACGATATGCGTGACTCTTCTCCTTTATTTGAGCAAGCGTTTGCTAGAGGTGCGATGGCGCGTGGCGCAAATGTTGTTTCTATTGGTCTTTGCTCAACGGATGAGTCTTACTTCGCATCGGGAGATATGAATCTTGCTGCTGCCATGTTCACAGCCAGTCACAACCCAGCAAGCTATAACGGAATCAAGTTCTCAAGAGCTGGTGCCCGTGGAATTTCTCTAGACACCGGACTTGCTGCAATCAGAGACAGAGCAAAAGTATTTCTAGCCGATGGCATTACTACAGTTGCTAATCCTGGAACATATAGAAAACAAGATGTCTTGGTTGAGTATGCAACTTACCTAAGAACTCTGGTTGATCTATCTAATGTGAAGCCAATGAAGGTTGTTGTTGATGCTGCTAACGGCATGGGTGGGCTAACAGTTCCTGCAGTGTTGGGTCAAGCAGCAGGACTTTCTAAGTTGCCAATTGAAATTGTTGAAATGTATTTCGAACTTGATGGAACTTTCCCAAACCACGAAGCTAATCCACTAGAGCCTAAGAACTTGGTTGATCTACAGAAGGCAGTTGTTGAACATAAGGCTGATTTAGGGCTTGCGTTCGATGGTGATGCTGATCGCTGCTTTGTTATTGATGAGAATGGTGATCCAGTAACCCCAAGCGCTGTTGCAGCAATGGTTGCTAAGCGCGAGATCGCGAGAGCAAAGTCTTTGGATGCCAATGCGGATATCACCATTTTGTATAACTTGATTACTTCTAAGGTGGTTGCCGAGGTTATTGAATCCGAAGGTGCTACTGGTGAGCGAACCAAGGTTGGGCACTCGCTAATCAAGGACCGCATGGCTGCTACCAATGCTGCCTTTGGTGGTGAGCACTCAGCACACTATTACTTTAAGAGCTTCTGGGGAGCAGATAACGGAATGCTTGCTGCGATGCATGTGTTAGCAGAGTTCGGCTCTCAGCCTGAGACCTTGAGCGCTATCTCTAAGCAATACAACCCATACTTCTTATCTGGTGAAATCAACTCAACTGTCACGGACGTCCCTGCTGCCAAGGCAAGGATTGAAGAGGCTTTTGTTTCCAGGGCTTCATTTGACCACCTAGATGGCGTTACTGTCTCAGGCACCGACGATCAGGGTCACTGGTGGTGGTTCAACGTTAGAGCCTCAAATACTGAGCCTTTACTTCGTCTCAACGTTGAAGCCAAGGTCCAGGGCACTATGGAAGCCATTCGGGACGAAGTTCTAGGGCTAATCCGTAGATAACAATTTGGTTTCTTTTGAGGTCATATAAGGGCGATAATAGAGACCATGACTTCTACGAGCAGCAAGACAACCACAGGTATTGAGCACAAGGTAGCCGATCTAGGCCTAGCTGGATACGGTAGACACCTAATCCGTCTGGCTGAAAACGAGATGCCAGGACTTATGGCAATGCGTGAGCAGTTCGGTCCGCACCAGCCACTTCGTGGAGCTCGTATCGCAGGTTCTTTACACATGACCATTCAGACTGCTGTTCTGATTGAAACTCTTGTTGCTCTTGGAGCAAAGGTGCGTTGGGCATCATGCAACATTTTCTCAACCCAGGATGAAGCTGCAGCTGCTGCAGTTGTTGGTCCACATGGAACTGTTCAAGTTCCTGCTGGTGTTCCAATCTTTGCTTGGAAGGGTGAAAGCCTAGAAGAGTACTGGTGGGCAACTGAAAGAATCTTTGACTGGACTCAGGAAGCTATTGCTGAGGGTGCAGATTACATCGGTCCAAACATGATCTTGGATGATGGTGGCGATGCAACTCTTCTAGTTCACAAGGGTCGCGAGTTTGAACTTGCTGGCTCAGTTCCTCCTGCAGGAGTTGAAGACAACGAGGAATACCGAGTGATTCTTAACCTGCTAACTGAGCAGATGAAACTTTCAAAAGATCGTTTCACTCGTATCGCTGCAGACATCTACGGTGTTACTGAAGAAACAACAACCGGTGTTAAGCGCTTATACGAAATGTTCAAGCGTGGAACACTGCTATTCCCTGGTATCAACGTCAACGACTCTGTTACTAAATCTAAGTTTGATAACAAGTATGGAATCCGTCACTCACTTCCAGATGGCCTAAACCGTGCAACAGACATTCTTATCGGTGGTAAGACTGTGTTCATCGCAGGCTATGGAGATGTTGGTAAGGGTGCAGCTGAGGCAATGCGTGGTCAGGGTGCTCGAGTAATCATTAGCGAAGTTGACCCGATTTGTGCTTTGCAGGCAGCCATGGATGGTTACCAGGTCACAACAATTGAGAAGGTAGTTAAAGAAGCAGACTTCTTTATTACTGGAACCGGAAGCCCATCAGTCATTAGAACTGAACACATCTTAGAGATGAAGCATCTAGCAGTGGTTGCTAACATCGGACACTTTGACAATGAGATTGACATGGCAGGCATTGAAAGAATTCCTGGCATTAAGAAGGTTGAAGTAAAACCTCAGGTTGATGAGTGGCAGTTACCTAACGGTAACTCTGTTCTTGTTCTTTCTGAAGGACGCCTAATGAACCTAGGTAACGCAACAGGTCACCCATCATTTGTCATGAGCACATCGTTTAGCAACCAGGTACTAGCTCAGATCGAGCTATTTACTAAGAGGTCGGAATACCCAATCGGCGTCTACATTTTGCCTAAACACCTAGACGAGCAGGTTGCTCGTCTGCACCTCTCCGCCCTTGGAGTCGAGCTAACGGAGCTAACTAACGACCAGGGTCGATACATCGGAGTGGAGCCTCAGGGTCCATTTAAGCCGGATCACTACCGCTACTAGAAAGAACCATCCATGTTTAAAATCCTTATTGTCGAAGACGATGACGCTCTAAGAGAGCAACTAGAAATTGGATTAATGGCCAGTGGCTTTGATGTTTGTTACGCAACCACAGGGCTAGAAGCAGTTCCCGCATTTGAAAAGAACAAGCCGGACCTAATTCTTTTGGATCTGATGCTGCCAGGTAAAAACGGTATCGAGATTTGTACTGAGATCAGAAGAAACTCTGGTGTTCCAATCATCATGCTGACAGCACGAACAGATGACACCGATATGATTCGTGGTCTTGAAGCAGGTGCTGATGACTATGTCACTAAGCCATACAAGATTGAAGTTCTAGTTTCTAGAATCAAGGCAAGACTTCGTCCTCTCAAGGAAGTTCTGCACCCAATCGTCAAGATTGGTCCTATCGAGATGGACACTCTTAGCCACGAGGTTCGTAAGGGGGATAAGAAGATTGCACTTACTCCTCTAGAGTTCAAGCTGCTATTAACTTTGGCATCTCACCCTAACGAAGTTTTCTCAAGAGAGATGCTTTTGGAGCAGGTTTGGGAATACACCTATAAGGCAGATACCAGATTGGTGAACGTTCACGTGCAGAGACTTCGTTCAAAGATTGAAGAAGACCAAGAAGATCCAAAACTAGTTCTAACCGTTAGAGGTTGGGGCTACAAAGCAGGACCTGAGTAAATGGTATTTAGCCGCATCACAAAGGCGGCACTAGATCGTTTTAGATCTTCGCTGACGCTGAGAGCCTTGGTTTATACCGTGGCTCTATCTGGCACAGCACTAATTGTTCTAGGTGGAGTTCTTAGTGTTTCTATCGGCAATGGTCTATTCACCAGAAAAACAGAACAAGCAATCATTGAAAGTAATAGGGCTAAGTTCACAGTTTCTAGATTGTTTGAAGGAGTTTCAGGTCAAGGATCATGGAAACTAGAGCAAGCGCTTGCTGAAGTTGTTCCTGAACTTGAATCAATCGGTGTTTCACAAACTCGTCAGGTTGCCTTCTTACACAGTACAAACCAAACCAACACTAAAAATCTATCTAGCCCAACTTCTGCTGGCCTGGATCTGAGTTTGATCACGGAAGATTTTAGAGCCATTGTTTCGAGTGAAGTTGGTTTGCAGAGTCGAACCGTTCAAATCTTGCGAGCAGGGGAGTCAACTCCAGCTATCTTGATTGGTCAGAAATTTGTATTGCCTGGCGGTCATAACTACGAGCTGTATTTGGTCTATGACATGTATAACGAGCAGCAGACGCTTGTTTTTGTGCAAAGAACACTTGTCCTTGGTGGTTTTGTCACCTTGATGATTATTGGTTTCTTCTCCTTCCTAGTTACCAGTTGGCTAGTTAGACCAGTTCAGGAAGCAGCCGATGCCAGTGAGCTTCTGGCTAGTGGCGACCTAGATAGGCGATTGGCTGTCAGAGGAACAGACGTGGCTGCTGTTCTAGCAACCTCGTTTAATCACATGGCGGATAGCCTGCAGGAGAAGATCACAGCTATGGCTGATCTATCTAAGATGCAGCAGCGCTTCGTCTCGGATGTTTCACATGAACTTAGAACTCCGCTAACCACCATGAAGCTGGCTGCTGATTACCTCTATGAAAACAAAGAAGGCTTGCCTCAGTTCACTGAAAGATCAATTGTGAACTTGCACGGGCAGATGGACCGTTTTGACGTTCTGCTTGCCGATCTTCTTGAGATCTCTAGGTATGACGCCGACGGTGTTGAGCCTATGTTTGAGGTTCATGACATGAATGGAGTGGTTGGAGTCTGCCTAGCTGCGATTCAGCCATTTGCGGACTCTAAGGATGTTTATCTTGAAGCAGATATTCCATCTGGTGCCGTTCAGTGTGAAATGGACTCAAGACGTATTGAAAGAATTCTGAACAACTTACTCACTAACGCCATTGAACATGGTGAAGGAAAGCCGGTTCTAATTAGAGTCGCTCAGAATGACAAGGCGGTAGCGGTTAGCGTTACTGACCAAGGTATTGGCATGAGCCCGAATGAGTTGTCTCAAGCCTTTGAAAGATTCTGGCGAGCAGACCCATCACGAAAGAGAACAACCGGTGGAACAGGTCTTGGTCTTGCTATTTCATTCGAAGACGCTCAACTGCACCTAGGTCAACTGGAAGTAACAGCTGAGCCTGGTCTTGGTGCTTGCTTTAGATTGACTATTCCAAAGCGTCACGACATCACAGATTTTGAATCACCATTACCTCTTGCAGTATTGAAAGCTTAGTTATCAACAATTAGCTTTATTCAAAGGCAAAAGAACTTTTGATGAATCAGTATTTTTCAAATGAAGAAAATACTTGATTTGGTTTTGCCGACTCCATGTGTTGTTTGTCTCAAACTTGGAGCGCCACTTTGTACGGACTGTCGGCAAAGTTTTATAACCACGAGTATTGGTTTTGAAATTTTAGGAGTCACTGGCTTTGCAATTTCCACATACAACACCGAAGCTGCGGTGATTGTGAACTCAGTTAAGGAAAAGGGAGTCACAAGTTTGATTCCATATCTTGCTGAGCTGATAGTGCCTCACTTGCCACGGGAACTTCTCAAACCCCTACTGGTTCCGATACCTTCATCGCCTTCGAATACCAAAAAGCGAGGTTTCTCTCATACTTCGATAATGGCTAGGGCTTTGGCAAGGCGAGTAGCTGGTGCTGGCTATCGAGAGTTATTGAAGTCATCACGGGTGAGATTAGATCAAGTGGGACTTAGCCCCAGCGGTCGAGTCAAGAACCTTGAAGGAGCATTTAGGGCAGATTTGAGGGGTTTTCATGACAGGGCTAGACCTGTTGTATTGGTTGATGATGTCCTGACCTCAGGGGCAACCATGGCTGAGGCCATAGCCTGCCTTAGGGCTAATGGGGTTGAAGTGGGCGGATTCTGCGTATTTGCAAGGGCTGGAGCTCATTAGCCCAGTGTTTATAGGGGCAGAAGGGCCCATGCTTCGCAGTCTAAGATTGAGTAGAAACCCCCTAAGAGTGTTTGGAGTTAACCTTGGCATCAATAGTTGATCGGCTGCTACGAGCCGGAGAAGGCAAGATTCTTGCCAAACTCAGAGCGATAGTCGTCCAAGTCAATGGCCTAGAGGAGAGTTTTGTCGCTCTTAGCGATGAAGACCTACTGCACGAAACAGCCTCTCTGAGAGAGCGCTACGTAGCGGGAGAGACATTAGATGATCTTCTTCCCGAAGCATTCGCAGCAGTTAGAGAAGCGTCAAGAAGAACCCTTGGAATGCGCCACTTTGATGTTCAGCTAATGGGTGGAGCAGCACTTCACTTAGGAAATATTGCTGAAATGAAGACCGGTGAAGGTAAAACCCTTGTTGCAACTTTGCCTGCTTACTTGAACGCAATTGCAGGTCGCGGTGTTCACGTTATTACAACCAACGATTACTTGGCTGAATACCAGGGTGAACTTATGGGTCGTGTTTTCAGAACCCTAGGTATGTCAACTGGAATTATTCTTTCTGGTCAGAATCCAGAGGTTAGAAGACAGCAATATCTTTGCGACATTACCTATGGAACTAACAACGAATACGGTTTTGATTACTTACGCGACAACATGGCGCAGAGTGCTGGTGAAATTGTTCAGCGTGAACACTTCTTTGCAATCGTTGACGAGGTTGACTCGATTTTGATTGATGAGGCTAGAACTCCTCTGATTATTTCTGGACCTGCAGCTGGTGAAGCAAACCGCTGGTTCGGAGAGTTTGCAAAGATTGCTGAAAAGCTTCAACCAGTTATTGACTACGAAGTTGATGAGAAGAAGCGCACCGTTGGAATCTTAGAACCAGGAATTACCAAGGTTGAAGATTACCTAGGTATCTCTAACCTCTATGAGGCAGCTAACACTCCGCTGATCTCTTTCCTAAACAACTCATTGAAAGCGAAAGCGCTTTTCAAGCGTGACAAGGATTACGTTGTAATGAAGGGTGAAGTGCTAATCGTTGATGAGCACACCGGACGTATTCTTGAAGGCCGTAGATACAACGAAGGTATGCACCAGGCTATTGAAGCTAAAGAAGGTGTTGCCATCAAGGCAGAGAACCAGACTCTAGCAACTGTTACTCTGCAGAACTACTTCCGTCTATACAAGACCTTGTCAGGTATGACCGGTACAGCAGCTACTGAAGCTGCTGAATTCATGAGCACATACAAGCTAGGTGTTGTTCCAATTCCGACAAATAAGCCAATGATTCGTATTGACCAGTCCGATCTGATTTATAAGAACGAGGCAGTCAAGTTCGCAATGGTTGTTGAAGACATTGCTGCTCGTCACGCAACTGGTCAACCGGTTCTAGTAGGAACCACATCGGTTGAAAAGAGCGAGTACCTCTCTAAGCTCCTGGCTAAGCGCGGTGTTCGTCACGAGGTGCTAAACGCTAAGAACCACGCTCGAGAAGCCTCTATTGTGGCTCAGGCGGGTCGTTTAGGTGCTGTAACAGTGGCTACCAACATGGCTGGTCGTGGAACTGACATCATGCTCGGTGGTAACTCTGAATATCTAACCTTTGAGGCTTTGGCTAAGAAGGGCTTTGACTCTGTTGAGAAGCCTGAAGAGTATGAAACTGCTTGGGCGGATACTTACGAGAAGGTCAAAGAGCAGGTTGCTGAAGAAGCAGCCAAGGTTGTTGCCGTTGGTGGTTTGTATGTTCTAGGAACAGAGCGTCACGAGTCAAGACGTATCGACAACCAGCTACGTGGTCGTTCAGGTCGTCAGGGTGACCCAGGTGAGTCTCGTTTCTACCTATCTCTTACCGATGATCTAATGCGTCTATTCAACTCAGGTGCAGCTGCTGCTCTAATGAACAGAAGCAATATTCCTGATGACATGGCTATTGAGTCAGGTGTTGTTAGCAAGGCAATTGCTAGCGCTCAGTCACAGGTGGAGGCAAGAAACGCTGAAACACGTAAGAACGTTTTGAAGTATGACGATGTTCTAAACCGTCAGCGTGAAGCGATTTACTCTGACCGCAAGTTGATTCTCAGTGGTGATGATCTAACCGGTCGTGTTGACACATTCTTAGAAGATGTCATCACAAACATCGTTGATTCGCAGATTGTTGAAAACGCTGGAACAGATTGGGATCTAGAAACTCTTTGGGCTGATATCAAGACCATCTATCCAATCGGCATCACAGTTGAAGAAGTTCTTGCAGAAGCTGGAACACGTTCGAGATTGACCAAGGCTTGGTTAGCAAGAGAGATTCTTGCTGATGCACGTATTGCTTATGCCAAGCGTTCAGAAACTGTTGGTGAAGCTGCAATGCATGAACTAGAGCGTCGTGTCGTTCTTTCTGTTGTTGATAGAAAGTGGCGCGATCACCTGTATGAGATGGATTACCTGAAAGAAGGTATTGGTCTTCGTGCGATGGCTCAGCGTGATCCACTGGTTGAATACCAGCGTGAAGGCTTCAACATGTTTACTCAGATGATGGGTGCAATCAAGGAAGAAGCTATTGGATTCCTATTCAACCTAGACGTTCAGGTTGAGCAGGCTCCACAGCCACCAATGAAGAACTTAACCTTCTCAGCTCCTTCAGAAGAAGGTGACACCGAGGTAAAGACTCAGGGTAAGAACCCACCAGAGAACACCGAGGGTAGTTCGTTCTTCAAGAAGTAATTCTCTACAGAACAGCTACGCTTTTGGCTCGCCAGCGGTTGTTGTATCCCTCTAGCCTTATGGCTACAGCTCGTGCTCTGCCTATGTTGTGGACTATGACTACGCCCTCAATAACGCCTGGTCTTGGGATAAACACGGAGATCTTGCCGACCACAAGATTAGGTCTCATGGCTTTTACCGAGCTCTCTGCTCTCGATCTTGATGAGGCTAATGATTTCTGTCTGAGTTGCTGATATACGCCATCAGAGAGCCATCTAGCGCATTGCTCTATGTCTCTAATGCCTGCGAGGGTTTCTATTACTGATTGGGCTAGGAAGGCAAGGACAGGCCTTGGGTCACCTAACTCATCTGAGTTCACAAACTCGATGCCAAAGTAATCGTCTGAATCTAGAGGCTTGCTTACTTTTCTTGTTGCAGATGTAACAGCGTTCATTTGGCACTTATCTTCCCCCGCAGCACGAATAGAGCAAAAATACCGATAAAAACTCTAAATCCCAAGAGAATCTTTAGTTGGCTGTGGATAAGTGAAAAAGCAAAATGATTCATCTGGCATAACTACTTCATGAACATAGATGCCTTACTAGAAGACCTAGAAGCAGAAGGATATTTTGCAAGTAGTAACAACGAAGAAGACAAAGAGAGCGAAACTATTTGCAAGCAAGTGCTGGTGGTTCGAGAAAGCTTGGCTGACTTGTATCTATCGTTACCACTTCTAGGTAAAAATTTTGTTGCAGGGTTTGTTAACAAGCATTCCAAGAGCACTTGGATGATTATTCAGGACTATGTGTACCTGCAACCACAGGATTACGGAACTTGCCTGCAGTCAACCAAGATATCTATCAAGAGAGTTATTCAAGCTCACCTAATTGGTGCCTCAGTAAAGCTAGGGCTTAGAAATACCTCAAGTGAACATCTCGGTTACATCATCAGAGTCTCTGGGTTAATTCTTGAGTTTGTGACCTTAGAAGCTAAGACATTCTGGATACCTCTAGACAGTGTTAGTTATCTGGTTGTGGAAAAGATAAACACTCAAACCAATCTTTGACCAACATAGTTAGATGCCTATGTTCGTTCGTAAACGCAAGAGAACTATTCATCTCAATAACCGCTGGGGTTCAAGAAGAAACCGTATTTTGTTTGCAATCTCTCTAAGCCTTGCAGCTGCTGCATCCTGGCTACTTGTCGCAAGCTCTGAAGTTCCCCTGCAAAAGTATCTGGTTGCAACTTCTAACCTTTCAACCTCCTCGACCCTCGGCGAAGCAAACCTTACTGCTCAGGAGATGGACCTCAAAGAAGGAGAGAGCCAGTATCTAAAGGCGACCGACGAGAATCTAGAGAGCTGGGTCTTAGTGCGACCGGTTAGTGCTGGAGAACTGATTCCAATGAGAGCTATTGCTCCAGCTAAGGACAGTGATTGTGCTCAGGTTGTAGTTGATCTTGCAGTGCGCCTGGCAAGCACAGTAAGGGAGGGGGAAAGGCTAGATCTCTGGGCTGCTGAGCAAGCTAATTCTCTGGATTCAATACCCACTCAGATTGTGACTTCAGGTGAACTTGTGAGTATCAAGTTAGCAACCGATAGCTTTAGCCAATCTATTCAAACAATAGAGATATGTGTTTCCCCAGGTGAGATACGCTCTCTTGTTTCAGCAATGGCTCGTAAGTCCACCATCATTGGAATAAGGTCACAGGACTAGTGGCCAACTTGGAAACCAAACAGCGAGGTCGAAGAGCGCACTTAGCGGTGGTTGGCGATGCCCAAACAAACATCACAACAATTCCTAAGCAACCTGCCTTTCCAGTTAACGTTATTGCTGTCTGGGGCCCAGCCGGATCACCAGGTAAGAGCACAGTTGCAGTCAATGTCGCTTCTGAGTTGGCTCTACAAGGTGAGCGAGTATTACTTATTGATTTGGATACCCTCGCACCTTCTTTGGCCTTAAGCCTTGGGCTAGTTGACACACCTGCCGGACTATCTGCTTGCCTAAGACTTGCTGAGCAGAACAGACTCTCAATAGATGAATACAAGAGGCTCACTATATCGATTGCATTAGGTCGCAATGAGTTGAGCTTTATGCCAGGACTAAGTTCTGCTCACAGATGGCCTGAAGTTACCCCTGAACGATTTGAGAAGTTACTAACCTATCTTCAAGGGGTAATCGATCATGTTGTTGTCGACCTACCTCAAGCAACTGCATTTAGGTCGCACCTGTTTCATCCATCAAGCATGGCTACAGGAGATTTCAATCGGGATACTTTGCTTAGGAATGTGCTTAGCAAAGCAGCCAAGGTGATTCTGGTCTCAGGATCTGACCCAGTAGCTGCAGCAAGGCTTCTTATTGCCAAAGAGTTCTTAGATGATTTAGAAGCTTCTATAGACCCACTTCTTGCAGTGAATAGGTTTAGGAATACTGCACTAGGTTCAAGAGCCAAGGAAGAACTTGCGGAGACCTTTCTAACCCTTGCAGGTTTACGTGTTGATGTCTTTATTCCAGAAGATAGAGAGAACCTAGATAGAGCCATGCTCAATGGCTTGCCTCTTGCACTACTGAAGAGATCTTCACCTGCTCGGGTGGCCATAGCGGAACTAGCCAAGCAGGTAAGTGTGGGTTCTATTTCTAGAAGGAGCGTGGCTAAACTTTAGGAGTGTCCGCACTTACCGATCTAATGAAGCAGCACGGCAATAGCCATGCTGCTGACATTGAATGGTTGCACGCCCTGTTGGGTGACTGGCAGGTTATTGCCGATCTAAGCTTTGCAGATCTTGTGCTTTGGATTTCAGATGGCAAGAACGGGTTTATTGCAGCCGGTCACGCAAGACCTTCCTCTGCCGCAACAGTTTTCTATCGTGACATCACTGGTAAACCAGTTGAAAAGGCTTGGTCACAAATTGTTTCTAAGGCATTCAAGACAGGTAAGTCTGTTGAACTTGGTGAACTTGATAAATACCAGGGCATGCCTGCTCGATTGAGTGCTGTTCCAGTTTTTAGAAGACTAAATGCGAAGAGTGGAACTGATATCACCCCAAGCCCAATTGCCGTAGTTACCAAACACATCAACCTTGGTGATGCAGCTGCTCCAACAAAAACTAGAATCAGCCTCACGGCTCTGGGAGAGAAGCTATTGAACATGGTGGTTGATGGCAACTATCCAGTTCCATCTGAGCAAAGTTCACCTAGAAGAGGAACTCCTCGTGTGAACGATGGGCTTTTACACATTGATGCTGAAGGTTTAGTTCTGTTTTCTTCACCTAACGGTATTTCTGCTTTCCAGAAACTAGGTGTTGATGGTGAGCTTGAAGGTCGATCACTTCTTGAGGTCACCAACAAGCTAAACAAGGACAGAAGAAATGTCGATGAGGGTCTGCCTATGGTGGTCTCCGGAAGAGTTGCCTGGCGAGCGGACATAGAAGGTAACTCAGCTGCGCTTTCAGTTAGATCTATCCCTATCTATGAGAATCAAAAGAACACTGGAGCGATTCTGCTCTGTCGTGATGTGACTGAGCTAAGAAGGCAAGAGCGAGAGCTAGTTACCAAGGATGCCACCATCCGTGAGATTCACCACCGTGTGAAAAACAACCTTCAGACGGTTGCCAGCCTGCTTAGGATTCAGGGTCGTAGAAGTAAGTCCCCTGAGACCCTAGAAGCCCTTGGCGATGCTGAGAGAAGAGTGGCAGCCATTGCCGTTGTTCATGACTCCCTGTCTGAAGGCCTTGCTCAGGATGTTGACTTTGATGAGATCTTTGACCGCATTATCGCCCTGGTAGGGGAACTAGCAGCGGGCTATAACGCCAAGGTCACTAATCTTCGAATTGGAAAGTTCGGCAGGTTGCCTTCAGAGTTAGCAACGCCGCTGGCTGTTGTTTTAACTGAGTTAGTAACTAACGCTTACGAGCATGGCTTGGCAAACAAGACTGGTCATTTGACTGTGACGGCAACAAGAAAATCTAAAAAGCTGTTCATTACAGTTGCCGATGATGGGGTGGGGCTAGAGCCTGGCAAGATTCAAAATGGTTTGGGAACCCAAATAGTGACAACCCTTGCTGAGGGTGAACTAAGAGGAAAGATTGATTTCAAATCAGATAAAACTGGGGGAACTACTGTGGCTTTAGAGATTCCAATAGCCTAAGCAGACCTGCGAGCTCTTGCGTACTTACGCTTTAGAGACTTACGCTCATCTTCTGAAAGACCGCCCCAAATGCCATTGTCCTGGTTTTCTTTGATGGCGTATTCAAGGCAGTTGTTAACGACTTGGCACTGTCTGCAAATGGTTTTAGCTTGTTCGATCTGGTCTACTGCTGGTCCCGTATTTCCCACTGGAAAGAACAGTTCTGGGTCTTCTGTTCGACAGCGAGCTTCGGTTAGCCATGGCAGTTCCATATATTTATGTTCCTTAGATCGAATAAGAATTGTCACCGAACAGACCAAAATCATTGCTGATTTAGTGTTTTATTCGCAATGGCGACAAGAACTATATTTTCACATTGAGCCCCTTTTGTAAATACCCGATTTAGGCTTGTATCTATGCCAAAACCACCAGTTCAGCGAACCCTAAACGGCCTTTCAATAGCCTTTTTGCTCGAGGCCATTGTCCTTTATCTGGCAGCAGGAGCTGCCGTCTGGGCCCTGTTTACCGAAGACTCTAATTCCCTAATAACAGTCTCAGTTTTGGCCCTGATTGCTCTAGGAGCTGCTCTTTGGCTGACCTTCGCATCTAAGGCAATTAGGCAGGGAAAGCGTTGGGCTCGAAGCGCCGGTATCTTTTGGCAACTAATGCAGATCACCATAGCCTTTGGAACCTATGACTTTAGTGTTCTACTAGCACTAGCCATAGCACTGCCTTCAGGGGCAGTGCTAATTACGCTCTTTACGAAAGACGTTGCTGAAGCAACTAAAGACTAGAGACCTAGCACCTTACGCAACATGGCTACGTGACCGGTTGCTTTGACGTTGTAAAGAGCATGCTCAATCTTGCCCTTTTCATCAATCACAAACGTTGAACGAATTAGACCTTCATAGATCTTCCCGTACATGCTCTTCTCACCAAAAGCACCATAGGCCTTAATGACCTTCATGTCTGGGTCACTAAGCAGATCGAATTTCAAACCTTCTGCCTTACGGAACTTAGTGAGCTTGGCAGCCGAGTCAGGGGAGACACCCAAGACCACATATCCAGCCTTCTTCAAGACATTCATGTTCTCTTGGAAATCACACGCTTGCTTAGTACAACCTGGGGTTGAGGCAGCTGGGTAGAAGTAAACAATGACCTTCTGGCCCTTGAAAGTAGAAAGAGAGACAGCAGCCTCATCTTGGTTCATTAGTTTGAAAGCAGGGGCTTTAGAGCCTGTAGTTAGTTGATCCATGGCTCTAATCTAGCAAGTGTCCAACTTTGATTACCATGGCTTTAACTGCTATTCTTGGAAACTGTTGCCTAAGGCAATACGCGCTTCTAGCTCAATCGGCAGAGCAACTGACTCTTAATCAGTGGGTTCCGGGTTCGATTCCCGGGGAGCGCACGAAACCCCAGTTCCTTCTCACGAGGACTGGGGTTTCTTCAATATTGGCCTAGCGGTTATGGAAAACCAGAACCTGCTTAGCAAAAGCTTCTGATAGGTCCCAGGCTTGTTTGCGGTAGCTTGCTGCTAGTTCATGTGATTTGGCTATTTGTTCTTCAAGGTCGATGCCTTCTCTAAGGAATGCACGACGGTATGTGCTTAGCCAAGCTAGCTGTTGAGAGAGTCCTACTTCTGGGTGGAACTGTGTCGCCCAAGCACTAGAGCCAACTCTGAAAGCTTCGATGGTGCCATTACTCTCACCTAGAAGAACAGCGTTCTCTGGTAGATCAAAAGTGTCATAGTGAAATTGGAATGCGTCTGCTGTATCACCCAAAGTTCCAATTACCGGATCTTTTGAAGCTTCTGGAAGCATGTTCACTTTGGTCCAAGCGAACTCACCTGCATCTGCTTTATATATTCGAGCACCTGCAGCTGAGGCTAGAAGTTGAGAACCAAAGCAAAGACCTAGTAATGGAGTCTCTGTGTCTAAAGCCCACTCCATGATCTTTCTCTCATGGCTCATCCAAGGATGTTCAGCTTCTTCTAATACGCCTGCGTGAGCACCAAGGGATATGATGCCTGAGTATTGATCTAATGTGTTGATCTCAGGTAAGCCATCACCATCATTCTGGACATCCCAGGTGTTCATAAGGATGCCTGCTTCGGCAATAGGGTTAGCCATCTCGTTGAGGTGGTCATCAATGTCATGCACTATGACAAGAATCTTTGGTTGGGTGGTCATAAAATCCTTCCGCTGGCGCCATTCTAATGCTCAGCGTTGCTGTGACTGAATGTCTCAAACTGGTTCTTTGGCTAGGTGCCCAGAGATATTGGTGGCCTACAGGGGCCAGCCTCTGAGTCATTAGGGCCCAAAAGATGCAATTTCAATGAAATTTTCGGGAACACCATAGTCAATGCTAGACATAATATTAGACAGTCTGTACAATAAAAATCATGAAAAATCGACTCATTATTAGTTCAACTGTCGCAATAGTGTTCGGCAGTTTTGTATTTGCTCAGCCAGCTTCAGCTACCACGATCAACGTAGCTCTAGGGGAAATGAACTTTGGTGCCACAACAGGAACCATCCAGCCAGCCGACATCGGTAAAGATGCAGGTCTGGGTTTTAGCCACCGTTATAACGATGTATTCGAAGGTGTTGATGCAGTGGCAACGGTACTTGCCGTAGAAAACATCGATGGCGATGACGACGAGACTAACGGTGCAGACGGACTTATGGACGAGTTTGATGAAGCAGATGATGAAAGCGGTCGTGCGATCAACTTGAGCCTTGATGTTTTTGGTGAAAGTGGTAGTGAGGGTGTCCCAGCCGCTTCTTCACTTGGAAAAGTTACATTCAGACTTGATTTTGTTGAAGCAGACTCTAACAAGGCAGTTACGCTTCAGAACATTGCCATGCGTGTGGTTGACATTGACAACAAGCAGTTCGCACAGTTTGCTGGAATTACTGCATACGAGCTCTCATCAAACCCAGCATCTGTCCTAACAGCAACTGGCCAAGGAGGAGCTTACGAGTTCGCTGAGCCAGTGGGTGAGAGTTCTAGTTCTGATAACGAAGAGAACTGGGTTGCGGTTGAGTATGCCGAGGCAAGCACAATCACAATTACCCTAGGGGGACGTCTGGCAGGTGGAGCAAGCTTTGGCCTTACATTCGCTGACACTGAATGGAGTGAAGCTCCAACACGCACCACTCCTGAACTAACTCCTTACACACTTTCGTACGATGCTAACGAAGCATCTGAAGGATCAGTTCCTCAGATGCAGTCATCAACGACACTATCTACTGTTGTTACCCTGGCAGCACCGCAGGGTGACCTAGTAAAGACAGATTGTGCTTTCGAGGGTTGGAACACTAAGACAGATGGATCAGGAAGCACATTCCTAGATTCTGAACCAATCACACTTACTGCTAACACAACACTGTATGCACAGTGGAACTGTGAAGCACCTGAAGAGACAACCGGTGGCGAAGAGCTTGCTGATACAGGTGAAGAACTGGACTACATGACCATGGCCGCTTTGTTTGCGATTGTGACAGGTTTCGTCCTGTTCGCTCTAGGTAGACGTAAGCGCGCATAAGCCTAACTAGTAAGTGATTTGAACCCTCCAATAAATCGGGGGGTTCAAATCTTTAACTGGCACACTAAAACAAATAGTGGATAACTCCAACGCCATATGGCCTTTGGGAGTTAGCCTGTCTTTGCGATGATAGCGACACTAACTAGAGAAACCAAAAGGCTAAGCCGTTCAGGGCTTGAGCTTGAGCCTTGTGGCGAGAGCATGTGGGAAGTCAGAAGATCTGGGGATATAGAAGTTGTTGCACAAATCGGTTTTGTTGATTTCAAAGAGCAAGGACCAGCAGCTTCTTTAGTTGTTTCAAAGAGCCAGCAGGGGAGCATGGCCTGGGTTGCTGAAGGTATTCGTATCTTGTTGGACTATGCCTTTGATGAATACAAGTTAGGCAAGGTAACCGCTCGTGCTTCTGTTGAGCAGTTGTCTTTACTAGCTGCTCTGGAGGACTTTGGCTTTGTTGAGAAATCTAGAAGCAATGAAGGTAAAAAGATCCGCCTTGTTGCTGATCGCTGGGATTACATCAGAGCATTAGCAGAAACAGAGATGCTTGAGAAGCTAGAAGATCGACAGTGGTCCTTTGGTTTTGATAATGGTCGCAGAAGAGCAGGCATGTGCTCTTATAACGATAAGAAGATAACAATCAGTAAGTATCTTGCTCTGGTTCATTCAATCGATGATGTTATGCAAACTGTTCTTCACGAGATCGCTCATGCATTGTGTGGGCCTAAAGAAGGTCACAGCAAAAAATGGTTAGCTACAGCAAAGAAGATTGGCTATCGTAATGACAAATACACCGGTCAAGAAATAGCGGCTGCCTATGCTCCATACAAAGGGATATGTCCTAACGGCCATGAACACTTTAGATATAGAAAGCCTTCAAGGCTTTATAGCTGCCAGCACTGCAGCAATGGTTACAACAGCAAATACATGATTGATTGGTCAGCACGAGCTGCATAAGGATTCTCTACAGAAGAATCATTGAAACTAACGCACCAGCAAAGAAGTTCAGCCAAATGAACTGACGCCAAGCCTTATTGGCTTTCTCACAAGTTGTATCTGTGATCTTTAGGTACGGGGAAAGAATAAGTAAATATGGCACTGCGCCAATCGCTGCCAGTGGACCTGGCCAAGTGGTGTTGAGAACTAGAACACCAGCAAGGGCATAACTACCAAAAGCAAACCAGACAGTTGCTCTAGCACCAATGATTGTGGCAATGCTTGAGATACCGGCTTCACGATCTGCTTTTACATCCTGAACTGCACCGAAAGCGTGAGAGGCCACTCCCCAAAGGGTAAATGCGGCGATGATTGCTAGAACTTGAGGCTGAGCCATGTTTAGCCCAGTAAGCGACATGGCGTAGATCATCGGCCCAACAAAGTGGCTTGCTGAAGTAAAGGAATCAATGAAGCCGCGTTCCTTGAAGCGAAGCTTAGGAGCGCTATAGGCAACCACGGTGAAGATAAACAGTGATAGCCAAAGTCCAGAAACTAAATCAGAAACTGTATAAAGATAAACCAGGAATGGAACACAACTTATAACTGCACTCCAGATAGTTAGCTTGTGATACTTCTTGTTTAGTAGAGCACCTTCTATTCCGCCTTTACGCGGGTTTCTAAGGTCGCTTTCATAGTCAAAGACATCGTTGATGCCATACATCAAAAGGTTGTATGGAATTAGAAAGAAGATTGTTCCAATCCAGAAGGTAAGGTCAAACTCTTTGTTTATAAAGAGGTAAGTTGCACCAAATGGAAAAGCAGTGTTTATCCAAGAAATAGGTCTTGAAGACCAAAAGAGCTGACTTAGCGCTTTCACTTGTTTGTCCTTGTGAACTTATGCCACAGAATGGCGACAGCTAAGACAGACACAACTGTGTATGAGAAATCTTCAATGGGAGCTAAACCTAGAAGAAGACCACTGATCTTGTTTTCGTCATAGCCGACTATGCCTAAAGCAATAATCACATTGTCAAACACAAGTGTCATCAGAATCATCCATACCATGGTGAAGCCAATAGCACGCCAAGGATTTTTTCTACTGATCAAGATTAAGGAACCAAATGCCACAAGCATGAAAACAAGGTTTAGGGCTAGGTATGTGAATTGGCTCATTGCTTAGCCCTCTTTTGCATGACCTTAGCAACAGTTGTGAAGATGGTCAGAGAGGAGTAGTTCAAAAGGAATAAGAAGAAGATCTCTTCAATAGGGAATTCAGGGGCTAGCAGTATTCCAGATAGGTGAGTCGTGTCTCCTCTAAAGAAGATGCCGGTGAAGATACCTGCTACATCCCAGATGATGAAAAACACCATAGGAACAAAGATGGCTATGCTGGCTGCTTTTTTATTGATTCTGAAAGCAGTCTTGTGACGCCAATCCATAAGGACCATACCTGCAATAGAGAATATGAGTCCTGCTAGATAGGTATACCCTTCGAGCACTAGTTCAGGCCCTTCCAGCCACCTTCTCCGATAGGAGCAATTTCTTTTTCAGTTGGACCGCTGGACTTGTCGTCAATCATCAACTTGTATACAAGCTCCGCACCGATAAGACACATAGGCAAACCAATGCCTGGGATTGAGTGGTGACCTGCGTAGTAAAGACCTTTGACCTTCTTGCTTTGGTTCTTAGGTCTAAAGAATGCACTTTGACGAAGAGTGTGTGCCATACCTAGAGCAGTTCCTGACCAAGCGTTTAGTTCTTCAACGAAGTTAGCTGGTCCCATTGTTCTTCTAACCACAATACGATCGGCTAGATCAGGGATCTCACACCAGTCAGCGATCTGTTCAATGATGCGATCTGCTTCTGCTTCAAAAGCAGGATCTCCTGCCCTATCAATTCCACCTCTACCAATAGAAGGGTCAGCTGCAGCTGGCACTAGAACGAATAGGTTCTCGTAACCATCAGGAGCTACAGATGGATCTGTCTTACTTGGGGCACAGATGTAAAGGCTGGCAGGATCTGCAACCTTGCTCTTGCCATCGGCTTTCTTGAATACTTGAGCGAAGTTCTTACTCCAGTTATCTGTGTATAGAAGAGTGTGGTGGTCGAGGTTATCTACTCTTCCCTTAACTCCTAAATACATAAGTAGAGCTGATGGACCAGGTACCTTCTTATCCCAATACTTCTGAGGAAGAGTCTGGTACTTCGGCTCGAGAAGCTTTGTTTCAACGAAGTGCAGATCAGCGTTAGCAACAACTACATCTGCTTCATATAGAGCATCGCCAACTCTTACACCTTTAACATGACCGTCAGCATTAACTTCAATCTTTGACACAGGGGAGTTGGTGTGAATCTGAACTCCGTGCTTCTTAGCGATGGCTTCGATTGCTTCGATGATCTTGTATAGACCACCCTGTGGGTAGAACACTCCAACATTCATATCGATGTGGGTCATCAGGTGATACATGCTCGGAGTTTGGTAAGGAGATGCTCCTAGGAATACTGCAGGGAAGTTTAGAACCTTACGTAGTCTTTCGTCTTTTACGTGCTTGGCAGAGAAGTCATATAAAGAGGTAAGCAGGTGCTTTACAAAAGTTCCTGCCTTCTTCACTACATCAGGGTGAGTGAAAGACTTAGCGTTCTGGAAGTTTGTGTATAGGAAGTGCTTTAGAGCAAGGTCATAGGTTTCTTCAGCGCTGTCCAGGTATTTCTGGACCATCTTCGCTGATCCTGGTTCAACTGCTTCAAACTCAGCCAGGTTCTTAGCCAAGCTCTCGTGCATAACCATAGGCTCTTTTTGACCTTCGAAG
>Ga0207909_1000124_pt1 | contig 29031 bp, 47 predicted proteins | sample LakMenEpi05May10_FD_150672 | JGI IMG/M metagenome (GOLD analysis project Ga0207909, IMG submission 150672) | Freshwater microbial communities from Lake Mendota, WI - 05MAY2010 deep hole epilimnion (SPAdes) | ecosystem: Environmental > Aquatic > Freshwater > Lake > Epilimnion/Euphotic zone ...
TTGCCATTAAGCAAACTTGGAAATATAATGCAATCTTCATTTAATGCTGGTTCAATGAATAGCACAAGTGTAGGTCAAAATGGTCAATTTGTATTGCGTGGACAAGATTTAGTATTAGCAATGCAGCGTTCAAATTCGGCTTTAAATCTAAGGAGAGGTATATAATTATGGCATATAATTTAAAATACAGAGTAACAAGTGCAACTCAAAGTGATACCATTTCAGTAGTTGAAATGTATATTGATGAAGCGGTTGCAAGTGTAATAGATTATGATGGAGTAAGTGTTCAGTTACAATATATTCCAAGATCAGATGATATTTACGAGCCAATTTATGCGAGTCAATTATCTGTTGTTATGGATGTAACGGATAACCCAAATAATTTACCAAACTTTGTAAGTCTAAATGATAGAAAGTATTTAGTAAAATTAAAGATTGACGGAGTAGTAAAGTGGACAGGATGGGCATTGAGTGATAATGTTCAATACTCATTTACAACAGGAAGAAAGGAATTATCTTTTGATGCTATTGATGGATTGGGGTTATTAGATTATTTCCCTTATCCTTTTGTTGATACTGCTATTGTTACAAGTATTTCTCCTGTTAAAATATTAGATTTTATTGTTACTTGTTTAAGTCAAATAGGATTTGATAGTGGTTTAAATATATATACAGTTTGCTCTTACTATTCTCAATATATGAGTAATAGAAATTCAGGAATAGGTAATGAGCCATTTAATCAAGGTTTCTTAAGACCTAATTATTTCTTAAATAATGATGGAACTTATCAAACATCTTTAGAGGTATTAACTAAAATAGCAAAGTCTTTTGGATGTAGAATATATCAAGCAAATAACAAATGGAATATTGTTGCTATTAATGAGATGGCTTCAAATAGTTATTTTTATACAGAGTATTTAGCAAATGGTACATATTCAAGTGCTGGGTCAGCTTCAATAGTTTCAACAGTTGAAGCATTTACAGGAAACACAAGTGGTTTATATTTTGTAGATAACTCACAAATTAAGATATTTAAAAAAGGATATAACAATTTTGTACAAAATTATCAGTTACAATACTCTCCTAATTATGTAGTTAATGGTAATTTAAAAACTCTATTTGCAGGATTCCCTTTACAGTGGGATAGATTTACAAATGGAACAGGTGGAAGTGTAACGCTAATAACAAGAACAAACGAATCAAGCAATCAATTCCAATTGATTACAGGTTCATCAGGTGGAGGTGTATCAGGTTTTACTTATGTATCTGCTGCAAGTATGGCTGGGATAAAAAATGATACAGTTGATATTTCAATTACATATTTTAATCAAGAATTAGGTAAAAAAAGAGGTAGATTAAAACTGCAAATAACTGCATCAGGAGTTGGCGCACCAAGTTATTATCTTAATAAAGACAAGGTATGGCAAGATGCAACAGTTAATCCATTTGATAATTATTATTTAGTTGATGAAGCTGCTGAAAATAATATAAACAACTTTACTCTTACTACTAATGCTTTACCTATTAGTGGAACATTAACGTACGCTTTGGAATTGTTTGATGCTCCAAATTGTTGTACTACTGTAACAGTTGCAGATTTTAATTTAACTTTTAATTCTCCAATATCAGATATTAGAACTACATCTATATTGACTGCCGATAACCAATATACTTTAGAATTAGATTTACCTTTTGGCTATCCTGTATATACAGGTGATGGAGTAGATAGATACCCTTTTAATTTAGCATTAGGCAATATTTTGGTATTATACAATACTATGTATGTGGCTTCTTCAGGTTGGTATAAATTTAATCGTTCTGGTACATTTCAAGGTTTATCTCAATTAATAATGAAAGAGTATATAAACGCTTATAGGAGAAACTTGGTAAATATTGATTCTAATATGTTTGGTGTGGAAAACGAGGAAGGTACATTTTCAGGTGGGTCAATAATTAAGTTTGATGATACTGACCCTGCTCAAATAAACGTATCTGAAAAATTCTATATGACTGGAAATATGACTATTGACATAGTTAAAGGGGAAATACAATCAACAGTTTTAGATATATCTAATGTGGCAATAGAAAGTACTATTACAACTATTTACACAGTAAATGGAATTAATTATAATTAATGGTTAAATTTGTAATATGGCAGCAGTAATTGGAAATAACGTAATGCTTTATTGGCATAGAACCGATGTAGACCCAGAGGTAGATGTGCCGTTTGCTTGTAGTACAAATTGTACTTTTAATGTAAACGTAGAGCAAAAAGAAGTAACAAGTCAATCAAGTGCTTGGTTTAGAGAATATAAGAACGATATAGCTACTTGGAGTGTAACCTGTGATGGGTTGATTACTTTGAGTGGTTTTTCTTATTTGTTTATGTTAGATAAGCAATTGACAAGAGAGCCAATAGAGATTAAGTTCGTGGTAGATAATGGAGAAGATGGATTGACAATTATTCAAGGAATGTGTAATATAACAAGTTTATCAATAAACGCACCTCAAAAGGATGTGGCTACTTACAACATTACTTTACAAGGAAGCGGAGCATACAATACAACAGGAACAGAGGTAGACCCGGGCGGTGTGATTATAGTAGGTGCTAATATTGTTAAGACAAAAGGTTACACGGCAAGTGGTGGCGAAACTTCAATTACATTTGCGGACACAATCGGTTATGCTTGTCTTTACGTTTCAAGAGGTGGTGTGGATGCGCAAAACATTTTAACAACAGGAACTCCAACTGGCGATGATGTTAAGTTTGTAAGTGCGACAGGGGTTCTTACATTTGGTAGAGCATTAGCAGCAGGGGAATATATACGCGGTCTTTTTCAATAGATATTATAAAAAAAACTATATGAAGCAAATAACAAATTATCCAAATTACTACGTCAGTCTTGATGGTAAAGTATTTAATATTAAAAAAATGAAATACTTAAAACCATTAATGCGTACCAATGGATATAATGCGGTTTGCATTTATAATGAATTGGGTGGAAAATTTTATTCTATTCACAGGCTTGTTGCAAAAACATATTTACCAAAAAATGAAGATAAAAGATTTGTTAATCATATAGACGGAGTAAAGACAAATAATTTATTATGTAATCTTGAATGGTGTACGCATCAAGAAAATATGCAACACGCTTGGGATAATGGATTAAGTAAGACAAGTGAAAAGCATAGACAAAATGGTAGAAATACAATTCATATAGCAAGAAAGGCTTCAAATGATGCAAAAAGAAAGAAGGTAATAGATTTATCAAATGGTAAGATTTATAATTCTACAAATGAGGCTGCTTTAGAATTAGGTTATAAAAAACCAAGTTTGTCAAATTGGCTAAATGGTCATAGGGAAAATAAAACAAGTTTAAGATATTTATAAATTTAGATAAATGAGTCAATTACAAGTAACGGGAGAAGCAAAAATAAGGGATATACAAGGTCCAGTAGTGGCTAATAGTGGTGTAGTAACCGCTTTAGATGGTGCTGCTTCTCAATATGTTCGTGGGGATGGTACTTTAGCTGACTTTCCAACATCAACAGGTGGTGGTAGTTCGGTTTCTTATTATTTAAACGGAAGTGTTAATCAAGGAAATATTGGCGGTACACTTTATTATCAAATGAGCAAGACTCCTGTAATAGGAGCAGGTACAGACTTCACAATTTCTACTAATGGTTTATTGGCTGCATTTATTACTGATGCTAATGACCCAGCTTTATTAGAAGTGCCGGGTGGTAACTTTAATTGTGAGTTTTTTTTTAGTGTAAACTCAAATTCACATAATCCTTTTGTTTATGCAGAACTTTATAAGGTTAACGGTTCTACATTTACTTTATTAGGAAGTAGCGTATCTGTGCCTGAATATTTGAATAATGGTACAACTATAAGCCCTTATTATTTTGCAATACCTGTGGCTACGGCTGCTTTAACTGCTACTGATAGAATAGCAATTAGAATTTTTGCTGATGTAGATGGTAGAACAGTTACTTTACATACGGAGAATAGTCATTTATGTCAAATAGTTACAACCTTTTCTAAGGGATTAACTACCTTAAATAACTTAACTAAACAAGTACAATACTTTGCGGTTGGAACAAGCGGAAGTGATTTTAATATTGTTTCAAGTAGCGATACACATACTTTTAATATACCAAGCGCAGATGCTTCAAATAGAGGTTTAGTAACAACAGGAACACAATCATTTGGAGGGAATAAATCATTTGGTGGAACTACAACTGCTGCTAATTTAAACGTAAGTGGTGTATTAACTGTATTTGGTAATTTATCTAACGGAACTTTTAGTTATACATTACCAAGTGCTGCTGGTCAATTAGCTTTGACTTCTCAAATTCCAACAATAACTGGTGCATCATATATAGTTTCAAGATTTAATTTAGCTGGTACTTCACTTGAAAATAGTTCAATATCTGATACGGGAACTTATACAGGAAGTCCTACTGGTCAAGTAACTATGAACTCAAGATTAACTGTAAATAATTATGCAGAGGTAAATAGATATTTAAGCATTGCTCAAAACGTAGATTCATCTTGGGCTTTACCTTCTAGTGGTACAAATCTTGAGGCTTTTATTACAAGTGCATCAGGAGGTATATTAGTTTCAGATACGGGATATTTAAGACCAAGAAAGTCTTCTGATGATACATTTAAAAGATTTATTATTCAAGGAGATGAGTTAATATTAAATGATACAACATCAAGAAAAACATTAATAAACAAAGCTGGTCCTACTCAAACTACAACTAAACTTGAAGTTGCTGGTTATGCAAGGTTTGACAATTCTATAAATGTTAATGGTGTTTTATATTTGAACGCAACGGATGCTAGTCAACCTACATATATTCAAGCTCCAAGCGGAAATTTAAGCATAGTTACAAGTGGAACTACTTTTGTAAATTCAACTGGTTCAATTTTATTAACTTCTAATAATAATCCAAGTATATTTATAGCTACCACAGGACTTGTAGGTATTAACGGAGCAACTCCAAGTGAAGCTCTAACTGTAAATGGCGGAGGTTTATTTACTTCTCCTTTATTAGTTACAACTAATGATAATAACTTTGCGTTTAATGTTCAATTAAAAAATACTAATGCAGGAACACAAGCATTAACAGGATTAGGTTTGTCTGATTTAGCTGGCACAAGAAAGGGTCAAATATTATGGATTCCTTCAAACTATATAACTACAAGTTTACAAAACTCATTCTTAGTATCTTCTGTTACAAATATTCCTTTGATTTTATGTGCGGATGCGACAGGTGCAGCTACACCAAATATTATATTCCAATCAGGAGCAACAAATAAGATGTTACTAAATGGTACATCTGGTAACTTCTCTATTGGTAATACTAATAATACTTATAAATTAGATGTTAGTGGAACAGCTAGGTTTACAGATGCTTTAACAGGTACAAGTGCTACATTCTCAAGTAGTGTAACGAGTGCTACTAAATTTATAAGTTCAGTAGGAAATAATAATATAGTTTTTGAATCTTTAAGTGCAACAACAGGGTTTGTGTATATGCAATTATTAAATAATACTGCACATACTATTTTTGGAATTGAAGGAACTGCTGCGGGTTCACTTTTAACAGGTGGTTTAGCTTATGGTTCTGTTTTTACAAGTGTAGGTAATACTGCCTTACAATTAGGAACTAATCAAATAGCAAGGTTAACCATTACAAATGCTGGTAATGTTGGAATCGGAACGACTACGCCACAAGGAGCATTAGAAGTAGTTGGGTTATCTTACTTTACTCGTTCAAGTCAAAGTACATTATTTAACCCTAACTACGGGGGTGCTAATACACACGCTCAATTACAAGTAATTGGTAATATGGCATTAGCGTTTGCTACTAATGGCGATAATGAAAGAATGAGAATCACATCGGGGGGTGAAGTATTAATTAATACATCATCTGTTTATTCTGCTAATTATACTTTTCAAATTGCAACAAAGTCAGCTGGTGGTATATTAATTAGAGATGTATCAGGTAACGGAGTTTTTCAATTATTCCAAACAAGTGCTGGTACTAATATTGGTTCTATAACACATAATGGTTTGGTTACTTCATTTAATACTACTTCGGATTATAGATTAAAACAAGACCTTAAAGATTATAGTGGTTTAGACTTAGTTTCTGCAATTAAGACTTATGATTACGAATGGAAATCAGATAAATCAAGAATGTATGGAGTTATGGCTCACGAACTTAAAGAAGTAATTCCTTATGCAGTATTAGGAGAAAAGGATGCTGAACAAATGCAACAAGTGGACTACTCTAAAATAGTACCAATCTTAGTAAAAGCAATTCAAGAATTAGAAGCAAGAATTAAACAATTAGAAAATAAAAATAAATAATATGAAATACTGGTACATTAATCAATTAGACTGCGTTCCTCAAGATGGTGATTTAACAGACTTTGTCGTTGTAGCACATTGGTCGAGATTTGCAAAAGAAACAATCAACGAGAAAGAATACCAAGAAAATGTCTATGGTACTGCTTCCTTCTCAAAGGATGACGTTAATAACTTTATCCCTTACGAGGACTTAACCTATGAAATCGTATGTGGCTGGTTAGATGCTTCTTTAGATGTAGAGGCTTTAGACCTTAATTTAGATGCTCAAATAGAGAATCAAGTTAACCCGCCGATTGTTGTTTTGCCGTTACCTTTTACAAATCCGTAATTAAATTGAATATTTAACTATATTTGTATATAAAATAAAAACTATGATAACAATTAATCAAGATCAAATCAAGGAATTAGAAGCGTTTATCAACACTATCCCAACTGCTTACGGGCTTCCGTTATTGCAATTTTTGGGTAAGTTAAATGCAGAACAAAATCCACCACAAGTACAAGAACTACAAACAGAAGACTAATGGTACATAATAGCAATCAATCGGACTTATTAACTATTGTTAGCGGAACATCCGCATTTATTAGTGTTGCAAACGTGCAACCCATAGTTTCACTTATAGCGAGTTTGATTGCTATTGTTTCAGGTCTTTTAGCAGCAAGATATTATATCAAGGCGACTAAAAGATTCAAGTAATGTATAAGAATATAGTAATAGCGATATTGGTTATTATTGTATTTCTTTTCATAAAGGACAAGTCCGAATACATAGGTCAACCAGCAGTCATTGTAGATACTGACACAGTTTACCAACAGAAAACTTTTACTAAGTTTATCAAAGGGAAATCTATCCCTTTTGTTGTTTTAGACACAATTTATCAAATAGATGAGGTTCACGATACAATTACAATCGTAAAAGACTACAACCAAGTAAAGGTCTATTCCGATACTATGCGCATAGATTCATTAGGATACGCATACATACAAGATACTATCTCACATAACAAGATACAAGGAAGGGGTTTTAAGGCTGAAATAAGCGAAAAAACTATCTATGTTACTAAGACTATCACTCCAAAGCCTAAAAAAGAGGTTTATTTGGGTGTTTTAGGCGATTTAAGGGCATTTGACAATAAAGTAGGCTTGGGACTTGGTTTAGGGTATAAAACGGCTAAAAACGGCTTATTTACAATAAACGCAACAACAAATCATTATTCATTGGGTTATTATATAAAATTATTCTAAAATGGCTTTACCTGTATCATTTAAAGACTTCGCAAAAAATCCTGTGGTTGCTACTTTATTTATTGTTCTTTGTGGCATATCAGCATTGTATATTGACGTGCGTTCCACGTTCAAAGATCAGATCACAAGTCAAGGTATTAAGGTAGAAAAGTTAGATGAGAAGGTAGATATTATGCAAGTAGCTTTAAGAAGATGTGATTCATCTTTGGCATCTGCAACGGCTAAATTAAGCACACTTGAAAGTTTAGGTAAAATACAATCTATTAAATAATGAAATACTTATTATTTATATTTTTAATGGGGTGTACTGCTTCGGCTCAAAACCAAAGCGAGGAAACAAAAGAGGACATAGAGTTCCAAAAGTTAATGAATAAGGTATCGCAAACAAACGATTTGTCAGTTCAAGTACAGGCTAAGGCGAGTAAAAAAGAAGCTGAGTTAGTACAAAAGGCAGTAGAAACAATAAAGGAATTAAAAACAGAAGTAACAACATTAAAAACCGAATTAAGTGAAGTCAAAGCAAGTTTGGATAGTGTTAGCAATGATACTGGTGTCAGTTTCAAGCTATTCGCAATACCCACAAATAAGGAAAATTAAACAAGATTCGGTTGTTATAATGACCATAGAGCAAGGCAAAGAAATAAACGCTTTGTATTTGGGTTATAACAAAACAATAGATTCATTAAAAATTAAAACAAGATATTATGATTCAGCAATTAATCAAATTAGTAAAAAGCAAGATACAATCAACCTTTACAGATATCATATCAATAATATTAAACCAGCCACAGGAATCGACAAAGAGTTCAAAGAAGCCTTTGAGAAAGAAAAAGGGATAAATAGAATATGGACTTTAGCTTTATTTATGGCATTAGTACTAATTAAAACAGAATAAAAATGAAATGGATAGCAAATTTATTATCGGATGAAAGAGGGTCAATAAGCACTAAAAGGGTTATAGCTTTATTAAGTGCTTTGTTTTTATGTATTACTTTATTGGCTAATTCTTTTAGTCATTTAGAAGTAGCACCAAGTGATAAACTTGTTGATGCAGTTATGGCTATATGTATAGCAGCAATGGGTACAAGTACAATAGACAAATTTTCAACAAAAAAAGATGCCGAATAACGAGAAACGAGCATTATTAATAGGCTTTACCTTATGGGTATTAGCTTTAATTTATTTTATTTATAACGTATGAAATTATCACAACACCTATCATTAAGCGAGGTTATTCGTAGCGAATCAGCAAAGAGAAACGGAATCAGCAATATGCCTATTCCACAACACATTGAAAACTTTAAGTTATTAGCAGAAAAAGTATTTGAGCCTGTAAGAGTTCATTTTGGAGTTCCTATTCACATATCAAGTGGTTACAGAAGTATTGAGCTGAACAAATGCATTGGCGGTTCTTTAACAAGTCAGCATTGCACAGGAGAGGCTATTGATATTGATATGGATAGTTCTACAAGCGGTGTAACGAACAAAATGGTATTTGATTACATTAAAGACAATTTAGTATGGGATCAAATGATCTGGGAGTTTGGTACAAAAGAAAATCCTGACTGGGTTCACGTTTCGTATGAATCAACTGGCAAACAAAGAAAGCAAGTATTAAGAGCAGTAAGGGTTAATGGTAAAACAACATACCAAAACTATTAATATGATCTCCAAAAAAGCTATTGAACTAATTATTAAACACGAGGTTGGAGGTAGAGCCGTTTACGAACGTAGATACCAAAAGCCTATTTTAACGGAAAGCGGAGTTGTTATCGGAATAGGGTACAATTTAAGTGACGTTAGAGATAATCAATTCTTTAGCGATTGGGATGGCTTAAATTTAAACTTTCTACACGCATTAAGGAAAGTAGTAGGAATAAAAGGAGAGGCGGTTAAAACGATGCTTAGAGGGGAAATATTGCAAGTTAGGATTCCATACAATTTTGCGTACGATGTATTCGTTAATAAGTCAATACCTAAATACTATAAATTAACAAAGGATATTTATCCAGAGATAGATAGTTTAAACGAGGACACAAGGGGTGCGTTGGTTTCAATGGTTTACGATAGAGGAAATAAATTAGACGGAGATACAAGAACTGAAATGAGAGCCATTGTTGATCTTGTGGCTAAAGCAGACTACGAGGGCATAGCCGACCAAATAGAAAGAAGCAAAAGATTATGGGAGAATGGGTTGGATGGTTTGGTCAAACGGAGAGAAGAAGAAGCAGACCTGATACTCAATTCAATATAAAACCAAAACAATGACAACAACAAAAAAAAGGGGAGGCGGAAAAACAACAATGAGCGGTCAAATAGTTTTAGACTATTTAGCCAAATATCCTCAATGGATGCCGTCCAACACTTTAGCATCTTTGATTATGAAGGAGCAAAGCGCACACTTTGATAATCACGATAACGTACGTTACTTGATAAGATATTACAGAGGAAAGGTTGGAGATGATAAAGCATCAAGAGGAAAGAATACACAATTTATAGAAGACTTTAAGCGTACTGCTTCAAACTTTGTTCAGCCACCTACTTGGGTAGAGGAGAAAGTAATATATTGTTTGCCGATAGGAATTAAGAAGATGGGCTTTATAAGTGATTTACAAGTTCCATTTCACGACCCTAAAGCTATTGATGTTTGCTTTAAATATTTAGTTGACCAAAAGATTGATTCATTATTTATCAATGGAGATTTAGTTGACTTCTATCAATTAAGCGATTTCCAGAAAGACCCAAGAGTAAGAAAGTTTGATGAGGAATATGAGGCTATTATTGAGATGCTTGGATTTATAAGAGCAACTTTTCCTTTGATTCCTATTTATTATAACTTAGACGCAAATCACGAATTTAGGTATGAAAGGTATATGCGAACCAAAGCGCCTGAATTATTAGGTTTAAACGGCAAGTTTGACATTGAGGAAATACTTATGTTGAATACTTTTAACATTATTCCGATTAAGAATATAGATCACGTTAAGTTCGGTAAATTACCTATTATTCACGGAGATACTACATTTAGGAGGGGTAGCGGTGTAAACCCAGCTAAAACGCTTTACGATAGGGTTAAGCAGTCTGCAATAGCTTCGCACGTTCATCAGGTACAATCTTATACAACTAAGAATCAATTTGATGAGGAAGTCTTTACTTGCTGGACCACAGGACATCTTATGCATCCAAACGTAGAATATTGTAAGCACGTTGACAATTACTCACAAGGCTTTGCAATATTAGAAAAGGATGTTGAAGGTTACTATTCGGTTCAAAACAAAAGAATCTATAAAAATAAAATATTTTAAAATGAGATACCCTAAAAACTTTGCAAAATTGACATCAATACAACAGGAGCAATGGTTAGTTGCTAAACTAATTGAACTCCATAACTTAGAACAAGAGATTAAATTAACCTTAGGCAAAATAAGAGGCGGAGAGAAACTTATATTTAAAGAGATTGACAGACCTGATTTAGCTTTATTAAAAGATGAAGATTAAGATCATATATAAGAAATTAGGCAGGGAACAAGCGCACGGCATTGCTGAAAGTGATGGTGTAGTTTATATTGACTCACGGCTAAAGGGTAAAAAATTGCTTGAGATATTGCTACATGAGCTGATGCACCTTCAAAATCCATTGGACGATGAAGAAACGATTATTAACAAAAGCGTAACTTTATGTAAGATTCTCTGGAAAGAAGGTTACAGGAGAGTAGATAATTCTAACGATACACCATTGCAAGATGGTTCTAAATAGTTGTTGGTTCATAGTTCCCCATCCCTAAAAAGGTGGGGTTTTTTATATATATTTGCATTTCATATTGGAGAACTTAGGTTTAGCCACCCTTTTAGTCTTATTAGGGTGGTTTTTTATATAATAAACTGGACAAAGTAAACCTATAACTTGACACATATCCCAATAAAGTAAGTCAATTACTTGACTTTTTGACTTATATACCATTTATCCCTATTATTTGCCGTTCATCACATTTATTTAAAATAATTGGCTTGTTTGATAAAGTTATAAGGTTTTACCCTATCTTTGATTTCATAAACCAAAACAACCAATATGAACAGACTAAAAACCCAACAAGAAAAGGCAAACGAGCGATACGCTCAAGAAAGCATCAAACCACTTTACGCATTTATTATTGTATGCGTGGCATTTTTAATTACCGCAATCCTTCAAAACATTTAGTATGACACCAATTCAACTTTACATCAACACTTTGGAAACTAAAATATTAACTATGCCAAATGATGGCTATGTAAAAGAAACAGTACAAGCCTGTTTAGACTTAGCAAAAGGCATTAATGAAATCTATGAAAACACTTATTACAACGTTGGTCAGCCAACAAATCAAGACTAATTTACAAACCGAAGCCGACACTAAAGGTATCACTTTAAGTAAGTTGGTTTATAAAATCCTAAAACAATATGAGCAAACTAATCTATCAAGAGAAACAACTCAAGTTGCACAAAAGAGCAACAATGCTATTGGAACTACTAAAACAAGCACAAGGAAGGCAAAATCTATTTGAGGCAGATTTAGCCGAATGGAGACGAGGACTTGATGATACAAGGACAATGATTAGCGAGGAAGACTTACTAATTAAGATAGCAAGGATGAATGACATCCAGCGTAGAATCCTTAAAAGCTACCATTATTTGATCCTTGACCTTTATACCTTAACTGAGGACTTTATGTTACCAATAAACCTTTTACATTTCTAATGAGAGAAGTACACAAAACATATATGGCAGAACTTGAAATAGAAGTTTTGCGAGATAAGAACAAAAAGCTAAAGCAAGAGATAAACCAATTAAAGGATTTATTAGACAAACATTTAAACATAAAAACAATAAGAATGGACAAAGAACAACAAAAGGAGTATGCAGTTGAAATGGCTGAAAAGATATGCAATTACTACCAAATTAAGTACGGACAAATGATGTCTAAATACAGGGGTGAGGAGGTTACTTTAGCAAGACAAATGACTATGTATTTCACTAAGGAAAAGACCGAGTTAAATGGCGAGGAAATAGCAAAATTGTTCAATAGGGATAGAACCACAGTATTACACTCAATTTCTAAGATTAAGGGTCAGCTATCAAATAAGTTCGATGATACCATAAAAAATGACATTTTCAACTTAAATGTGCTACTTTAATTAGGTTATTAACACTAAATTAGTTAATTTTAAACTCTAAAACAAACCAATATGAGCGAACAACAACTGGCTAAAAAGCCACAACTTTCGTACACGAAAGATCAAGTAGAGTTAGTAAAATCACAGATTGCTCCAGAGGCAACAGTTGATGAACTAAAACTATTTCTTTATCAAGCCCAAAGGACAGGACTTGATGCGTTATCAAGACAAATTTATTGCATCCACAGGAACGTAAAAACGCAAAACGGATGGAGTAAGAAAATGACAATTCAAACAAGTATTGATGGCTTCCGAGTAATCGCTGAAAGAAGCGGAAATTACGGAGGGCAAAGCGAACCTATCTTTGTAGAACAAGATGGCAAGTTAATATCTTGTAAGGTATCAGTATTTAGGTTTAATGGCGATACAAGGTATGAGGCAGCCGTTGGAGTTGCATACTGGGATGAATACTGCCAAAGAACAAACGATGGCAAACCAATGGGTTTATGGGCAAAGATGCCACATACAATGTTAAGTAAAGTTGCAGAGGCATTAGCTTTAAGAAAGGCTTACCCACAGGATTTGAGCGGTCTTTATACAGGAGATGAGATGGCTCAATCAACAGAGGAAACTCCAACCTACATTAAGGCTCACGAAAGCGTAGAGGACTTGGAATTAGCTATTGATTTGTGCATAAATACTACTGAATTAAGCCAACTTTACGCACTAAATAGCGAACTTGCAACTAAAGATGTAACTAAATTATTTACCAAGAAAAAAGAATCTTTATGACACCATTAAGCAGATTATGGGATTTAAGAGAGGAAGTTAAGTTTTGGAATTACAAAGTAGATACAAGCTATCCACAAAACGCAAGCGAAATGATTAATCAATTAAACGCAGCTAAGTATAAACTTAAATTACATAAACAATTACACTTCCCAGAGTTATTAGATCAACCTAAAAGGAATTACATTCCTTATCAAATGTTAGCTGATAAATTTGAAGTATTTGAAAACTATTTAAACGATTAATTATGCCTTATTCAACTTGCTGCGGAGCAGAAACCAATATGCCTGAAATCGACATTTGCCCTGATTGTTTAGAACATTGCGATTGGGAAGAAGAAGAAGAAGACGAGGAAGAATTAGAACAAGATAGACAAAATGAAATAGCATTAGAACAACAACAATTAAATAAACATTAAACTAAAAACAATGATTGTATTAAACATTTGCAAAGAGGAAATTAACTGGAAAGAAGCTAAAAACGGCAAAAGTTACGCAAACGTAGCTACCGACTTTCTTAAACAACCAGATGACAAAGGAAATACCCACACAGTATGGAACAACCAAAGCCAAGAGGAAAGAGCCGAAAAAGCAAAGAAAAACTATTGTGGCAGAGGTAAACAAGTTTCTTACAATGCGCCAACAGGTAAAAAAGAATTTGCAGTAAACCAACAAGAATCTGAGGACGATTTGCCCTTCTGATATTAACCCCCACGTTGGGCGATAACGTAAAGCGCAAATTTAAAACCTACCAATATGAGAGCAGTAACTATTACACAAATTGACCCTAACGAATTAAAAGATATTATTGAAGATTCTATGTTTAGGGTTTTATGCAAACAAAAACATAATGATATTATTAAGTTAGAGATGAAAATTAAACAATTAGAAAAACTATTAAAAACCTACAACTATGAGCCAAACAACACAAATTGCAAACTACCTAAATAAAGGTAAAAAATTAACCCCTATTGATGCACTTAACAAGTTCGGATGCTTTAGATTAGCAGCACGAATAGCTGATCTTAGGAATGATGGTATGAATATAAAAACTACCATTGTTAAGCTAAAAAATAAGAAACAAGTGGCACAGTATTCGGTTAATTGATTATATTTGCAATAGAATGTACGAGATTCTAATCTAAAACTTTTTGCCCAAGGAGGCGTTGGTACTCGTACTACCAGCAAATCTGCGGGCTATTTTATTTATGAAAAGTAACAGTTATTATTTTAGCCACGATTACAATTCGGCTAATGATACCAAGATTCTGTTTTTAAGGCATCAACTTGGTATGGAGGGGTACGGGATTTATTGGTTTATGATTGAACAATTAGCAAATGCAGGAGGTAGATTACCATTAGAGTTGATTCCTGTTTTAGCTATGCAGATGCAAACAACCGATGTAAAGGTTAATGGAGTAGTACACAATTTTGATTTATTTACAATAGAGTCTGGAGAATTTTACTCGGAAAGATTACAAAATCATTTAGCTTTAAGGCAAAATCTAAGCGAAAAAGGCAAATTAGGTGCTGCAAATAGATGGAAAAATGGGGGGGCTATTGGGGATGCCATTGGGGATGGCAATGCAAAGGAAAGGAAAGAAAAGGAAAGTAAAGTAAAAGAAAGTAAAGTAAAGGTTAGTAGGCAAACGCTATTTAGTGAAACAGAATTTTTAGATATAGAAATATTTAAGGCAGCTTTTATTGGAAGTCAGTATGAAGAAGCTAATTTTACATACTATCACGAAGTAATTAAAAATTGGTCAGATTCAAATGGGGAAAAGAAGTTAAATTGGATTGCCACCGCAAAAAATTGGATGGCAAGAGATTTAAAGGAAGGCAAATTTGTTCATATAAACTATAAACCAAATGCAACAGGAATTAGCAACAATAGTAAACTCTCTTACGCAGAGAGAGAAGCTATTGCACTTAGAAATTTATAATAGACTTGAACCTGATGAATTAAAAGTTTATAGTGCTTTAGAAACAATGAGTGTAGGTAGATGTTCACCTATTGAGGTAAAAGAACACCTAAAGACCTGTATTGCTTTAAGCGGATGTCAAACGCCAACGATAGAGTTGTTTCACTTTTTATGCGAATTTGTTATTAAAAACTATTGTAACTACAAACTTAAAGAATTAGGCGTAGCTTTTGAACTTTACGCAATGGGGAAATTATCAGTTGACAAGGCAATTACTTTTAACCCAAAATTCTTTGGTGATGTGATGGCAGCTTATAAACCAATAGCAGTTCAAGTAAGAAACAAGACACATACAGAGCCGCCGCCAGTAGATATACCAAAAATCAATGATGATGAAGTAATTGAGGCATTGTACCAAAATTGGGAGAAGTCTGCAAAAAAGGACTGGAAGCTACTCAATACGATGGCTTTTGATATACTATGGAAGCGAAAAGATTTAAACACTACCAATCTATCTAAGGATAAGGCTGAAAAGATAAAAGCTAAGGTTATTGCTTATTACAAGGTTAATGCTAAATCCGAGAAAGAATTAGAAAGATTAATGGATGAAACTTTAATTAAAAACGAGTGCAAAAGATATTCTTTGTACCTATATTTACAAAACCAACTATGAAAAAATTAACATTTATTTATGAACTACTAAAGTTTACGCTGATTAGTGTTCCTTTAGCTTGCTGTATTTATTTAACGCTAATAGTAATATCTCAAATTAAAAAACTATGCTTAAAATAATTATAACCATAGCAATTTGGGAACTATTAAAAGTATTGTACTACAAACTAATAAACAGATGACAGGAATTGACAACAACATTGAGGTAAAATTGATTTATTTAGATACAAAAGAGGAGATTTGGTTTAGATCAATAGCAAAGGCAATAAGGTTTTTAGGTACTGACTATAAAACGATTATGATTTATATGAACCCAATCAACAAGAAACGATACAAGCATAATGAAAGATTATGTGTTGTTAGATTGAAAAAGTAACCCTAATTTTGCATAATGCCATTGATACCTTTACCCAAGTTGTTAGAAAAGACCCAAAAGGTAGTTAATGCGTATATAAGGAAAAGAGATGAAGGGTTACCTTGTATTAGTTGCGGAAGCTACAATGGTAATCAAGCAGGACACTACTTTACAGTTAAAGGGTATTCCGCTTTAAGGTTTAACGAATGGAATATCCATTTACAATGTGCTGGGTGCAATATGTTTAAACACGGAAACCAAGCAATGTACCGAATAGGACTTGTAGAAAGGATAGGAGAAAAAGCGGTGAAAGAGTTGGAGTTTGAGGCGGTTAATAACAGAGTAAAGAAATGGCAAAGAACTGAATTAATAGAATTAATTGATAGATACAAGTAACATATTCGCAACGTGCAAAGAGGAACAAATAGCAGGATATTCTTGTTATTCTTTTGTTATTGATGGATGTACGCATTATGTATTTGGAGAAACACAAGAACAGGCATTTGATTATTTAGCAGACTTAATAAATAAATATGGCGAAAGTTAGTAACGGAAACAAAGTAACCTTTGGTAAAAGAAAAACAGGTAAGTATAAAAAGACATCTGGTCCAAAGGATAAGCCAGTTAAACCTTATAAACAACAAGGCAGATAATGAAAGATACATACGGAAAGAAACTTTACACGTGTAAATGTGGTACAATTACTGAGGGATATGTATGGTTCGGTAAAATTAAAGAAACCCAATTTGAATGTACTAAGTGTGGCAAATGGGTGGGATATGACAATTTAGAGAAAAAAGTAGATAGCATAATATCAATACGAACTCCAACAAAAAACCGATAATGAATATCAACGAAATCAAACCTAATCCAAACAACCCAAGAATCATTAAGGATGACAAGTTTAAAAAGCTGGTTAAGTCAATCCAAGACTTTCCACAAATGCTTGAACTTAGACCTATTGTGATTGATGAGAACAATATCGTTTTAGGTGGAAATATGAGGCTAAAGGCTTGTATTGAAGCTGGACTTAAAGATGTACCTGTAAAACAAGCTAAAGACCTAACCGAAGAACAAAAGAAAGAATTTATTGTAAAGGATAACGTAGGTTACGGAGAATGGGATTGGGATGACTTAGCAAATAATTGGGATGTAGAACAATTAACCGATTGGGGTCTTGATATACCTGACTTTGCAATAACAAACGCAGATGCTGCTGAAGATGACTTTGATGTCCCTGTAGGTGGAAGTGAAACCGATATTGTTTTAGGCGATATCTTTGAAATAGGGCAACATAAACTTTTATGCGGCTCATCTACCGAAACTGACAATTGGGGTAAAATATTCGGCTCTGAGTACGCAGATATGGTAGTAACTGATCCCCCATACAATGTGGCTTATACAGGAAAGACAAAAGATGCTCTAACTATTCAAAATGATAGTATGAAGGATGGAGACTTTTATCAATTCTTATATGATTTTTACACGGCTCTCGGATCATATACAAAAGCAGGTGGTTCTTGGTATGTTTGGCACGCAGATAGCGAAGGAGCAAACTTTAGAAGAGCAATGGCGGATTCTGGCATAATGGTAAAGCAATGCTTGATATGGGTAAAGCAATCTATGGTAATGGGTAGACAAGACTACCAATGGAGACACGAACCTTGTTTATACGGATGGAAGAAAGGCGCATCTCATAGTTGGTATTCAGATAGAAAGCAAACAACAATATTAGAATTTAACAGACCAAGTAGAAACGCAGAGCATCCTACAATGAAGCCTGTAGAACTAATCGCTTATCAAATAACAAATAGTTCTAAAACAGGAGACTTAATAGCAGATGGATTCTTAGGAAGTGGAACTACAATGGTAGCAGCGCATCAATTAGGTCGCAAATGTTACGGAACAGAACTTGACCCAAAATACTGCCAAGTGATTATAGATAGAATGAAAAAACTTGACTCTTCATTGGTTATCAAGAAGAATGGGGTAATTTTGTAATACAGGTAAAAAACAGGTAACTTATGGCATTTCCAAATATAGATACACAATTTGAAAAAGGGGTAAGCGGAAACCCAAACGGCAGACCTAAAGGCGTTCCTAATAGCAAGACAAGGCTTTTGCGTTTATTAGAGTTGGTTACTAAGGTACGCAACCCAGTAACAGGAGAAGATGAGGAGTTTACAATAGCGGAGCAATTAGATATGCAGATCATAGCAAAGGCGAGGAAAGGCGATTTAAAGGCATACGAAATACTATTAGATAGATTAGAGGGCAGACCAAAACAAACAACCGACATCACCGCTGACATAAAGGGTAATGTGCAAATCACAATAGAACCAGATGCAGATTGTCAACCAATTAAAGATTAAGGCTACACCTGTATTCTATGCCAACAAAAAGGCATACGAGGAAGGTTATCCTATAATATGCAATGAAGGTGGCTCAAGGTCAAGTAAAAGCTATTCAGTTGTTCAGTTGCTAATACACATAGCAATAAGTAAACCCAACATAAGGATTTCAATGGTATCGCACTCACTCCCACATATCAAACGTGGAGTTTACAGGGATTTTAAAAATATACTTGAGCAATGGAATATATGGGATGAAAAGGATTTTAGATATACTGATTTTATTTATACGTTTAAGAACGGATCATACATTGAGTTATTTGGATTAGAAGACCCAGACAAAGCAAAAGGACCAGCAAGGGATATACTATTCGTAAACGAGGCAAACCTTATTAGTAAGGCTTTATTTGACCAGCTATTGATAAGAACAACAGGACAATCATTCTTAGATTGGAATCCTGCTGACTTTATTTCTTGGGTTTATGAAGTAGCTGATAACCCAAAAAATAAGCGCATACATTCAACCTACTTAAATAACATCACTAACCTAAGCGATAGCCAAATAAGAAACATTGAGCAATATAAAGATTTGCCTGATGACTTTATGTGGAAAGTTTATGGCTTAGGAGAACGAGGGTCGGCAAAAGAAATCATTTATACTCAATGGAAACAATATGATGAAGCGCCTGATGGGGATGTGTTTTATGGATTGGACTTTGGTTATGTTCACCCTGCTGCACTTATAAAGGTTACGCATCACGAAGGACAGAACTACTTTGAGGAAATAGTTTACCAAAGCGGACTTACTTTGAGTGATCTATCAAGATTGATTAAGGAGAAGCTACCAGAAAGAGCAACTATCTATGCGGATGCAGCAGAGCCTAAGTCTATTGAGGAATTATACAGACAAGGGTTTAACATTAAACCAGCGCAGAAGGATGTATGGGCAGGAATCGTAAAGATGAAGTCTTATCCTATAAACTTGCACTACAATAGCAAAAACCTAAGAAGGGAGTTTATGTCTTACAAATGGAAAAAGGATAAAAACGATAATGTAATAGAAGAACCAGTAAAGGCAAATGATGACTTGATGGATGCTTGTAGGTATGCCGTGTTTACACACTTAACCAAGCTAAAATTTGAGGTGTCGGTATTTTAGGATAAATTGTCTAACTTTGTTAAAATTCATATATAATGGGATTACTTGACTTTTTTGGTAAAAGACAAAAACTATCTACTGTACTACCTCAAATTCCTTTTAACGGACAAGTTGCGATACAACAAGGGATAATCACTTGGCAGGGTGGCGATAACATTAGTTTCGTTAATGATGGTTATTCAGCAAATGATATAGTTTATTCAATTGTGAAATTAATTGCGGACAAAGCAAAACTTGCTCCATTCCACGTTTACAGAGTGGTAGATGAAACTTCTGCAAAGAAATATAAAGCGTTAATGAGCCAACCAGATAAAATTGACAACTGGAAGGACGTTGAGAAGCTACATAAGAAAGCGTTTGAACTATATACAGGTGATGCAAGATTAAACGAGTTATTAAAATATCCAAACGAAGAAGATACATTTGGCGATTTCGTAGAGGCTTGGTGTACTTTTAAGTTAGTTACAGGTAATTCATTTATCTATGCAAAGATGATAGAAGGGGAATCTATTAATGCAGGAAAGCCGTATGAGTTGTACGTGCTTCCTTCTCAATATATGTACGTGTTAGCGGACATTCAAAACTTCCCTCCAACTATTAGCGGTTACCAATTAAATTATGGTCCACTATGGAACTTTAGTAAAAAAGAGGTACTTCAAGATAAATACATAAACTTACAATGGAATACAACTGGGAATCAACTATATGGTCAATCTCCTTTGATGGCTGCTGCGAGAAACTTAACTCGTTCAAACGAAGCCAAGACTGCGGCGGTTGCATCTTTCCAGAATGGTGGTCCAGCTGGAGTTCTATTTATGAATGATGAACGCTTTGACCCAATTAGCGGAACGCAACAAGCACAAGCACTTAAGAGAGCAGTAAGCGAAAAAGGTGGATCAGCTAACTTTAATTCTATTGCGGTTAGTGGTTACAAAGTTGACTGGAAACAAATCGGATTAAGTCCTGTTGAATTAGATATTATTGAGAGTGAGAAATGGGATATGAAAGCACTTTGTAATATTTACGGAGTACCTTCTCAATTATTAAACGATGCCGATAACAAGACTTACAACAACCAAAGAGAAGGAGAGAAAGCATTAACAGTACGTTGTGCTATTCCTTTGTTAGTAGGTATTAGAGATAACTTAAATAGAAAATTACATAGTGATTGGGGTTACAGAAATAGCGATATTTATGTTGACTTTGACCCAACTGTTTATGGAGAATTAGAAGCTAACAAAGCAGAGCAAGTAGAATGGTTAGATAAGGCTTGGTGGATTGCACCTAAGCAAAAGATGGATATAATGGGATTAGAGATTCCTGATTACGTTGACCAAGCTGAAATGGAGAAATTATATATCCCTTCAAGTTTACAAAGTCCAGATGAGTTCCAACCATTAACAATACCTGAATAATGATTTGGAGCGACTACAAAAAGTTGTATGCAAACGCATTAAAAACCTATTCGCCAAAGTTCAAGAAAGAACTACAAAGGCAGGTAGATACTTATTGCGATACCCAAGATTTAAACGCTATTAGCGATAAGAAGATAAAAAAGACCATCCAAAACGTTCATATTGCAATGGGCGTTAAGATGGCACAAATTGCCGAAAAGAACGTATCGAAGTCGGTTAAAGGTTATTTCGGACCAGAGGAGTTCAAGAGTAAGCAGACTGATTTGTTTACTTATGTGATGTTGACCTACCTTGAATTAAAAGGCTTAGATAATATAGCAGCAGAGATAACTCAAACAACTAAAAACCAAATTCAACAATACTTAATAAGGTCAGTTGAGGAAGGTTTAACGATGCAAGAAACAATCAAGCTATTAAGAACGGCTGGGATAACAGATTACAGAGCGGAGATGATAGCAAGAACGGAAACAGGTAGAGCAGCGAACATAGGCTCAATGGTAGGCACGGCTGCGACAGGACTTGTAACTATGAAGGAATGGATAGCAGCGAGGGATAACAGAACAAGGCGTGTACCAAGAGATCAGTTTGACCATTATCATATGGACGGAATAAAAGTAGCATACGATGAAAAATTTAATGTTAAGACTAAGAATGGCGGTTTTGAGCAAATGTTACATCCTTGCGACCCAAGTGGAAGTGCTGGCGATGTTATCAACTGCCGTTGTACGTTAGGTTATGAAGCGGTTAGAGGCGAAGATGGAAAGCCCAAAAGATTGCAAGATAACCCACCAATGGGAGATATGGGGTTGGTTTGGAATCTAATTAATAACGTGGCTTTAATGCAAATTTCTAATTTAATAAGAGATTTGTTAGCAGATTAAAAAAAATTAATAACTTTGTTATATGAGTAAGATTGAAAACAAAAGCTACAATGATATGATTTTGGATATAGAGCCAGAATCAAGAACAGTAAAAGCGTGTTGGTCAAGGATTGGAAACGTAGATTTAGACAATGATATTATCGTTGCTGAAGCGTTTACCAAGACTATCAAAGAACGTGGACCAAAAGGCAAAAATATGATTTGGTCTTTAGTAGATCACAAAGCTGATATGGCACACACTTTAGGGAAGCCTAAAGAGTTATACATAGAAGGCGATATGCTTGTTGCGGTTACCGACTTAATAGAAACTGAATGTGGCGAAGACGCTATCAAGTTATATGAAGCTGGTTTAATCAATCAACACTCAATCGGTTTTAGTACGTTAAAGTCTGATGTAAACCAAAAGACTGGTGTGCGTACAATCACAGAGTTAAAACTATATGAAGGTTCTGCGGTTCTTTGGGGTGCTAATCCTGAAACTCCAACATTGGGTTTCAAGGGTGAGTTCAAAGAAACTAAAGAAAACTTATCAATGAGATTAGAAAACTTAATTAAGGCATTTAGAGGTGGTACATTCACAGATGACACCTTTGCTTTAATGGAGATTCAAATAAAACAAATACAAGCTGAATTATTGGCTTTGGAAATTACTGAAACAATCACTCAACCCGAGCCATCAGTTGAGCCGACACCAGTGGTAGAAGAAAAAAATAATGAGGAAGTATTAAAGGCAATTAAACAATTTAACAATCTATTTAAAAAGTAAAAATGGAAAATTTAATCAATGAAATGGCTGAGAACCTTAAAGGTTTCCAAGCTAATGCAGAAGCTCAAATTAAAGAGGTATCTGCTCAAGTAACTGTTGTAAAAGACGAGTTACAAAAACAAATCGACGGACAATTAGCTGCTCAAAAGAAAGCTGCTAAGAAAGAAGTAAAGCACATCGACGAAGTTATCTTAGAAAAATTAGATGGCAATTTCGATGCAATGGAGAAGTCTTTAAAGAACAATGGTAAATTCCGTTTGGATTTATCTGATGTTAAGACTATGACTTTAAGTGGTAACTTAACTGGTGATGCTCAAGCATCTTATGCTCCAAATCCAGCTATCCAACCTGCTCAAAGCATCAACTTCCGTGATTTAATCCCAACAGTAAGAAGCGAAAGCGGATTGTATGTTTACTATCGTGAGAACGCTGGTTTGACTAACAACATCGCTGCTCAAACTGAAGGTGCTGATAAAGGTGAGAACAACTACTCTTTGACTGAAGTTAAAGTTGTAAACGACTACTTAGCTGGTTTCTCTACTTTCTCTAAGCAAATGTTGAAGTCATTACCTTTCATGACTCAAACTTTACCAAGAATGTTACAAAGAGATTTCTTCAAGGCTGAGAACGCTGCGTTCTTCTCTACTGTATCTGGTGCTGCAACTGGTTCAACTACAACTGCTGAAACTAACGATTTATTACAATTGATTGATTACATCGGTAACCAAAAGACTGCAAACTTCGTTCCTTCTTATGCTTTAGTATCTCAAACGCAAATGGGTCGCTTATTGAAAGCAACTGTTGCTGCTGGTTACTATGCAGGTAATGGTAGTGTTATCGTTTCTCCTAATGGCGGAATCACAATCTGGGGTGTACCTGTTGTATCTGCTTCTTGGGTAACTGATGACAAAGTATTAATCTTCGATAACAGCTACTTAGAGAGAGTTGAAGTTGAAGGTTTAGCTATCGAGTTCTCTTATGAGAATGGCGAAAACTTCCAAAAGAACTTAGTAACTGCTCGTATCGAGTGTTACGAAGACATCAACTTAATGTTGACTACATCTGCTATCTATGCTGATATGGGTAACGTAAGTTAATTCTAAGGATTAGTAAATAAATGACCCCTGCCAATTCGGTGGGGGTTTTTTATTGGAATAAATTAAGTAATTTTGTAAAAAAAGGATATGTCTTATTCTAATTATATTAATGACTTTAGTGCCGTTCCTATCGCACCAATAGTAGAGCCAGTTACTTTAGCAGAAGCAAAATTATATTGCCGTGTTACAACAACCGCTGAAGATACCTTAATTACATTGATGATTACACAAGCAAGAGAAGCTATTGAAGTGGCGACAGGATTGAGTTTAATACCAAAAGACATTACTACATATTTTTACAATATTAGTGGCAATTTTGATATTCCATTCGGACCAATTGACATTGATACGTTTGAATTGTTTGATATGGAGCAAAACGGAATCGAGGTTACAACTCCTAATCTACAATTGATAGGTAATGAGTTCCCTAAATTAGTTTCTCCAAGATATGCGAATTTAAAGGCTACTTATGAGGCTGGTTATACAACTATCCCAAAAGACCTTAAATTAGCTATATTAGACCAAATAAGCTATGATTACGAGAATAGAGGATTAGATGGCGATTCAGGTATTTGTGAGAAGTCTTGGAAAGCGTGTCAAAGATGGACAAGAATAAGCCCAATTTTATAATATGAAGTTAGGAAAAGCGAAAGCAAACTACGTTGATGCCAACACGATGACTCGTCAGGTTGGAATATATGCTCCAACAAGGACAAGTGATGGTCAAGGTGGGTACACTACCACATTTGCCCTACAAAGCACAGTTTGGGGCGATTTAAGACCAGATAATCAAGTTCGTGAGATAGGAGAGTCAGAATTACAATTCGACCAAAGAAACAGGCTTTATATTCGTTTTGGGGTTACTATATTAGATTCCTACGAAGTAGAGGTTGAGGGCGATAGATACACAATACATTCCATTAAGAACGTTGAGAACCAAAATAGGTTCTTGGAGTTAATAATTTATAAATAATGGGTGGATTTACATTTGATATAACAAACATATCTGAAGTTTTAGGTAAACTACAAGCTTTTGATAAAAAAGTGCAACAAGATGTAAAGGATGAAGTAAACGCATCAGCTTTAAACATACAAAGTGGAGCAAAGCGTTTAGCACCTGTTAATTTAGGTCAATTAAGAAATAGCATTTACCTAAAAGAACAAAAGGTTGATAAAGGATTTGTTTTTACAATTGGTTCAAGTGCTTCTTATGCGCCTTATGTAGAATTTGGAACAGGTGGTAAAGTAAGCATACCTGCTGGATTTGAGCAGTTAGCAAGTGGCTTTAAAGGGAAAAAGGCTGGTACGTTTAAGGATATGGTTGAGGCTTTAACATTGTGGGTAAGAAGAAAAGGAATTGGTGGTGGAAAAGATAAATCAGTAGCTTATGCAATAGCTATAAGCATACTAAAAAAGGGGATGCGACCACAACCATTTTTAATACCATCTTTTGAAACGGAAAAGCCAAAGATGATAAATAACATAAAAAAAGCAATTGAAAATGTTAAATCCTAATATTGAGATAAAAAAGTGGTTTTATACTAACTTGACAAGTGCGAGTAGTTTGGTTGTTTACGATGGTTATGCTCCAGAGGGTGCTGGTGATGAGTATATTGTAATGACTGGAAGGACATCAAGCCAAGAGCAAGGCAAAGCAGGTTATACAAATAGTATTAGCATCACAGTTGATATTATTACAAAAAATGCTAACTTTGGTTATAAACGTGCTGAAGCTATAAGCGATTTGATTTTAGAAGACATAAACTCTGATTCAGTTATTACCCTATCAAATGGGTTTACTGCATCAAGTTTAAGTGTAGAAAGTATAAGAAACTTAGATGGCTTAAACCCTTTAGATAACGTTTTTAGAGTATTAATAACATATAACATAACCATAACTCAAAATTAAAATTAAATAAAATGGCAGAAACAAAAGTAGGCGCAAGAGATTATATCCTCTTAGCTGACATTAACAATGATGGAACATACAAGCCTGTTGCTTGTTTGACTACCAACTCTTTGACATCAACTTTAGGAACAATTGATGCAACTTCTAAATGTGGAGACCAATACACTCCAAGTCCTTCATTCAATCAATCTTTTGAGTGTGAAGGTTTTGCGATTGATGAAACAGGTACTCCATCTAAAGATAGCTACCAACAATTGTATGATGCTCACGCTGCAAAGACTTTATTTGCAATTAAGATGGGTAAAGCAGTTCCAACAGCTGGAGATGTTTATTATGGCGGAACTCCTACAAGTTTAGTTTTTATTAGCAACTTTAATGTTAACGCTGCTGATAAAGATGATGTTAAATTTACTGCAACTTTCGTAGTAAGCGTACCTCCTATTGCACAAACAGAGCAATCATAATAAATAAAAAACTATGTTTGAATTAAAGACTAACAACAACACAATCCACCTAAAGTGGGGTACTTGGTCAATGCGTGAATTTACTAAAGTAAATAATATCGGTATTGATGAGTACTTTAAAGTTCTTTCAACGGCTCAAACAAGTTTAGATGTAATAGTTCAACTTGTTTACATTGGTTACAAATCTGCTTGTGTAAGTAAAAAAGAAGCAGTTGAGTACACAATAGATGATGCTTGTGAATGGATAGATGAAGTTGGTTCTATTTTTAGCGAAGAAGGTCAAATAATTGACTATATAAAATATATCGTTGAAAATACAGTCAACACCATTTCAGGGGTAAAAAAGGAAGAAGAAAAAAAAAAGCCTAACAAAGCTAAGCTGGGATGATATCTTAGTTAAAGCTGCGGAGTGCGGAATAAGACCAAATGAATTTTGGGATATGACTTGGAAGGACTTTTCCATTATCGTTTTAGGTAAGGAAAGAAACGAGTTAAACGAATGGGCAAGGACTAGAAACCTTGCCTATATTGTATATCTAAGTTCCACAAGCGAAAAAACTCCTAAAAGTATGAAGGCTTTTTGGAGTATTCCAGATTTGGATGAGGCAGATATTAACGAGGAAAGAGTGATGATAACTGATGAACAACTGGCAAGAACACTTAAATTGTACGGAGTAAATTAATAAAGATGGCAGCAGAACTTTTAGATATACAAATTAATATCGGTGCTAAAACTGAAGATTTAGGTGCTGAATTAGTAAAAGCCGAAAATTTACTTAAGAAGTTACAAGCAAAATTAAAAACATCAACTGATGTTGGAGAAATAAATCAATTGACTGCAAAGATTGGTACTGTTAATACTGCCATAACTCAATTGAATGCAAAAATGGGTGGGGTTCAAAATCCAACTAATGATGCTACTCAATCTCTTATAAACTTTTCAAGAATTGCACAAGATGCTCCATACGGAATTATGGGCATTGCAAATAACTTGAATCCAATGTTGGAGTCATTTCAACAATTAGCTAAAACTGAAGGTGGAACAAAAAAGGCATTAGATGCTATGCTAAACGGACTTTCTGGTCCTGCTGGTATTGGTGTTGCATTAGGTTTGGTTTCTTCTTTAGCAGTAGTATTCCAAAAACAAATCACACAAGCATTTGAAGGTCCAGCTGGTAAATTAAAAGATTTAAGAGAAGAATTAAAGAAACTTAATGATGAAATTTACAAGATGGCTGGCTCTGCACAAGCAAGCCAAACATTAGGAACACAATTAGTTGGTCGTATTACTAATGAAAAATTAGATATAACCCAAAGAGAAAATGCATTAAGGAAGTTTAAAGATTTATATAGTCAAAATAAAGAGATAAAGGATTTAGAAATAAAAGACCTAAAAACATTTAATGCTCAATATTTACAATCCTTAAACAATAGAGCAGCAGTTCAACAATTAGAAGTAAGTAAGGAAAAAAATTATATTGATGCTTTAAGTGCTGCAAACTCAAAATATAAAAAATTAGTTGAAGAAAGAGATAATAAAAAGAAAGAGACTTATGCAACTACTAAGCAATTAGAAGCTGGTACAACAACAAAAATGCTTCGTTCTGCTATTGATGCAGAATATGTAGCTCCATTAAAAGAAGCTCAAAAAGATATTGCAAATGCTAAAGCATCATTATCAAGAACTTTAGATATAACTACTTTATTTGATGATTCTGAAACAAAAACTAAAACAAAAAAAGGAGCGTCTTCTCCTATTGTAAACTATGCAAGAGAAGAAAATAAAGCACTTACTTTAGAGTTAGCCAAGATGAAGGCTTTAAGAGAAAAGTTTAATAAACTTGACCTTAGACCTATTTTAGATGTATATGATCCAAATGCAATTAAAGAAGAAGATAAAAGAAAAAGTTTCTTTGAAAATAAAGCTAAAGATTTAACACAAGAATCTAATAAAACAGGATTAGGGAATTTATTAGAAATAGATTCTAAAAAAAGGATTGAAGCATATAAATTAGAAGAAGATCAATTAAAACAATTAAAAAAGAGCCAAGAAGATTTTGCTAATAATATTTCACAAACAGTTACAAGTGCTTTATTTGGTATGTATGATGCTATGCAGCAAGGTGTAAGTGCAAGCGAAGCATTAAAAGATATGTTTAGTAGATTATTACGACAAATGGCAGAAATGGTTGTTCAAGCCATAATATTTGAATCTATTATGGCTGCATTAGGTTATTCTACTGGTCGTGCTGCGGGTGGTGCTAAATCAGGTGGTGGACTTTTGAAGTTATTAGGTTTAGCAGATGGAGGAGTTGCAACTGGTCCAACATTAGCAATGATTGGAGAAGGTAGCGAAAGCGAAGCGGTTTTGCCATTAAGCAAACTTGGAAATATAATGCAATCTTCATTTAATGCTGGTTCAATGAATAGCACAAGTGTAGGTCAAAATGGTCAATTTGTATTGCGT
>Ga0207909_1000126_pt1 | contig 28927 bp, 25 predicted proteins | sample LakMenEpi05May10_FD_150672 | JGI IMG/M metagenome (GOLD analysis project Ga0207909, IMG submission 150672) | Freshwater microbial communities from Lake Mendota, WI - 05MAY2010 deep hole epilimnion (SPAdes) | ecosystem: Environmental > Aquatic > Freshwater > Lake > Epilimnion/Euphotic zone ...
GAGACGGCTGCGGGGAGCGATCGCTAAAAACACAAAACCCTTGCTGTGCGGATATTGCAATATGTTTTTATCGCCAAGACTGGGCAGATTTTAGGTTTTTAGCTGGTGGCACGGGCGTTGTTAGGGCGTTGGTGCAAATGGTTGGTTTGCGGCTTGGGGGACGGCTGCGGGGGAATATTGCCAAAAACACGAAACCCTTGCTGTGCGGGGATTACAATATGTTTTTGTCGCCAAGGGTGGCATCCGTCGGGCTTTTTTACCGATGGTGCTGGGCGTTGACGTGGTGTGAGTACAAATCTACGGCTAACAACAAAAGTCAACCCTTGTTTTATTTTTTAATGCAGTAATTAAGCTTTTACTGCATTACTTGATTGATTGGTTTACCCTATGAAATACTCGTCGTTATTTACCGCTGTCAACCTATCAACTTCGTCTGTTACCCAGCGTTGACTATACCCACAAAATTCGGCAACCTTGGCGCATAACTCGTATGCCTCTGATATATTTCTAAAACATTCTGTGTTTATTTTCCGGTTTTGCCCAACCCACGCTTTGAAAGTATTGCCAGGGCGTTCGTTGTGTTCCAACAAAAAACCCATAATATAAAACAAGTGATCTTCACTTGGTGTCCAGCGGTAACCCTTCTCAATCTTCTGTCCCCGCACCCATTGAATAAATGCCGCAGTCACTTTAAACGGCTTACCTTCTTTAGTGGTGCATTTTTTACACGCCCAATACAACTCTTCGTAGTCTGGGGAAAAATTACCAAGCTGCTCAAACGCCCATTGATAATTTCTGCTTTCCTGAATGAGATTTATAAATCTCTCACTCAAACTTGTCTCAATTAACTGAAGCTCAATTTTCTTGTTCTGTCTAACTTTTTTGCGATCGCTCCCACCCTTCTTTGGCTCTGGTTCAGGCTTCGATAAATCAAACTCAAAGCCACAGTGTGGGCAGTATTCTTCTAGTTTGGGAATATCAGCCCGTCCACAGCCCCAAGCACCGTTAATGTCTTTCTCACCCTCTGGGCATCGCTTGCTGGTGGGTTTTGCTTTCTTAATCCCGTCCAATGTCCAGAGGTGTGGATCGTCAGGCATACCATGTTCATCTATAATTCCTGCGTGATCCAAATATATGGCTTTTTTAGTGCCACTTATCTTGACACCCCTTGCTCGTCCCCGTCTTTGGTTGGCTTTTGTGATCCGTTTTGTTGGTGATGCTAATTGCACACAACCCACCGATATTGAAGGTAGTTCTAAAATCTCGCAGTATGTTTCGAGATCGAACCCCTCGGTGAGAACGTCACAGTTGCACAATATGTGTGCCTCACCAGAGATAAATTTACGCAGAGCCTCTTTACGCTCTGGTTGGCGCATTTTGCCATCAATATGAACCGCAGGGATACCAGCCTGGTTGTATTCGGCAGCTATCTCCTTGGAGTGGATAACGCCACCGGCAAACACAATCGTCGGCAGATTCCCGTACTGATTCCTAACCCGCTTAACCCATGTAGCCACGAGTTCGCCTCGCAGTTCCTTGGTGTTGATCTTGTTTTGCAGCTTTTCTGCAACATAATCACCGTTATAGACTGGCACATCCTCAAGATCGGGAGGTGTTGTCGCATAATAAACGATTTCTGGCAGAAACCCTTTAGTTATTAATTCCGCGTGGGAAACCCCACATAAAATAGTGTCAAATATTCCCTTGAAGGTTTTTCCATAAGGGGGTTCAGGTGTGGCCGTGAAACCTATCTTGTAAGCTTTTGGCAAGTTTGCAAACAAGTCTACAAAACTGTTTGAGGTTGCCAAGTGGCATTCATCAATAATAATTAGCTGAAAGTCAAATGGTAGCCTGTCCGCTTTCCATTGTTCCCAATTTTGGGCGACGGACTGAATCATAGAAACTTGAATCGGTCTGAATGGTGTGAATGGCCAAGTCCCGCTATTTGGTCCTTGAATAACCCCGATATCACTTTTATCTATACCAGCCGTAATTAAATGTTGGCGGATCTGTTTGATTATCTCGCCTCTATGTGACAGGAATAATATCTTTGACCCACTTAACCACGCTTTTGTAATTATTTTGGCGATTATTTTGCCTTTACCGCCACCTGTGGCAAGCTGAACAATCACAGATTTTTTTCCAGACTTAAATTGGTCTCTAACGCCTAAATACAAGTCTTTTTGATAATATCTCAAGTCAGATATTATTTCGCTTTCAGAAAGTTCTCGGATACTTTTTTGCACTACTGGTATCATTTTTTTGTGTTTTTTTTGTGTTTGTTTTTATTCTTGTTTTCTACAACAACTGTAACATATTGAAGCAATATTGTCAACAAAAACATCAATATCGCATCAATATTATATTTATATTTGGTGGTGAAAACAAAAAAACGCTTGATATTTGCATCTAGCGTTTTTAGGTAGTAAATTGGTGCTGCAAATATTATAACACATCTTACCATCCTCGGCTAACTATTGTGTCTCCATGACTATCTGTAGCTCCAATAGTAGCAATACTTTTCCCATTAATTTGTATATCTGTTGCGTTTATCAAATTCATGTTTGATCCATTTAAATCAAGCTCGATGATACCACCATTTGAACCCCCAAATCTAAATCGCTGTCCTGAAGCGTTTTTAATTTCCCAATATCCATTCGCTGCGATAAAAGTCGCGCCACCTTGCGACAATGTAATCTTTTCATTCCCTGTTATGTTGATTGTTTTTTTTGTTTTGATATCAACATTAAAGCTGCCATCAATTTTGATATTGCCTCCGCCTGAAGAGATAACTTCTATATCTCCTTGCGGAGCATTAATAACTATTTTTTCGCCATTACATTTAATTGTAAAATCCCCCTCCACTATTATGTCTTTGTCTCCGCCAACCCCAATTTTACAATCACCAGCAATCAACCGTCGCTCGTCTCCGGGTATTTCTTGGGTATTATCATTTACTGGGCTTGTTTGCGATAAGTCTGCTGGGTTTTTATTGTTCGTCAAAGTCCTCAGCAAAAAACCGTCACTCGAATTGCCCTCCACGAAACAAACTAGAACCGTCGTTCCTATCGGTGGTATTGGCTCGTCGCTGTAACTTGTACTGCGCCCAGCTTGAATCCAATAGCTTTGTCCTTGTCCACCCATAGCTTCCGTTGAAACCCTTATTCGGCGATCATTTGCAGGATCTTGATTGTCTGTAACTGTTGCCACCTGTATAGCGTGTGACCGCGTTACAAGCTCACGAATATATGGTAAAAGTTTTATTAAATCTGCGATCGCGCTCCAGTAATTTGCGGTTGGTCTTTGCATATAATTTTATTTTTGATTTAAAAAATGCCAAAAGTCTTGATGTAGATTCCAACATACCAAAACTCCTGACATTAATCCAATATTGAGATTTGTAAATTCACGGGGAATTATTTATATTATATATTTAAATCTGCGAACAATTTTATTATTTTATTTTCCCAGTCGCTTGACTTTATTTGTTGACCACAGTATTATAGAGCAAGGAAATCAAAAACAAAACGTGCGAGATTTTATGGTTTTCTGGACGCAAGGAGTTCCAGATTATGAAGCCTCACAACAAATTAAAAATGGAAGTGAGCTTTACTAAATAACGATAAAAGGACAAAAAAATGAATTCACAAGAACCTTTTGAATGTGAAACTGAATCAGATAAATTGGCGCAGCTTTACATGAAACTAAACGCCACAAGTCAGCAAGACGCACTAAACAGAATCGCTGACCTAAAAACAATTAGTTCAAGCACAGAGGCTTCAATTAATGAAATACTAAATATTGACTTTCACATTGCTAGACGCGATCTGCGAAACAAATCTATTACTCAAAAACTAACAATGCTTTCTATTATTGGAAAAAGATTGCGAACATTAACGGATGTTGCTAACTGTCCAGAAGTTTTGAGTTTTGAAGAATTGGCAACGCGTGACAACTAAATCCAAAGCCTTAACAAATTAATTATTTGATGATTTGAAAATAATGCCAAATCATCAAATAATTAATTTAATACATAAACTTGTTGCTGTTTTCAAATTTTGCCCGATAAATCGAGATATCAGTCCATCTTGTTAGTGGCGCAGAGCTACCACTAACAATCAACTCATTGGACTGCTGAAGAAACCAATCAGTGTTTACCTCAAAGCCAAAATGCTGAGAGGGAATATTCAGTTTTTCCGTGATATAGGCGACAGTTTTGCGCTGTAACCTGATCAAATTATCAACTGCACCATAATTAAGCTTATTTAAAATTCCCCTGCCACCAGCAACGTGCAAAAATTCATCCTTTGCAATCATTTCGCTAACCCACAACAAGGAATGTCCGCCCAGCCGCAGAAGTATTGGCAGCGAACAGCCAAGGAACACGCCAACCTCTAAAGTTGATGACTTTTGCAAAGGATGCCCTCCCGCGCTTTTCCACTCTTCATTAATTAGTGCAGCCTCATTCCGATGCCAATCGGACACCGGATATGTTTGTAAAGCGTATTTAATTTGATGTGCGTGAACCGCCTCGTCTTTTATAAATGCCTTGAGAAGTTTCCCAACAATTCCGGCCGTGGTTTTTTCATCAAGCTTCCTGATAAATTCACCAATATATGCACCAACCTCAACTTCTAGTACGTCTGCCAAAGATAGCACCCTAGAAATTGTTTCAGAGATTCCAAAATCACCACCAAAGGTATATTCGTACGCGTCGAGTTCTTGCGGTGTCCAGAAGTGCGGTGACCCATTTTCCTTGCATTTAAAATCATACAGATTTTGTAAACTTACACTATTCTTTTGCTGAGTTAAATTCATCATTTTGTATCCGTGAGTTTCGTGTTTAAAAAATAATTAGCCTTCGCCGCAAACCATACAAATTTCCTCTTCGCATTGGGCTGTCATTGCAATACCCTTATTTAAATACTCCTGATTTACACTATCTGCCATTTGATAGTATGTTGTTGGCAATGGCGATCGCAATGTAAAATCCTCAAACCAGTCTTTGTCTATTCTACGGTGAATATCAAAACTACCCGCATGAGCCAGTCCAGTGTATTCAGCGAGAAGTTGAAATTCCTCCCACAAAAGCTGAATAGTATCATGCCCAACCTCGGACATAACCTCAACATCTCCATGCTCTGTAATTGCATCTCCGTATACTTCTGATGCACGAACTTGTGTGCGAGAGTATGGTGGATTTATATTTCTGCAAGTTGTAAACCCATCAATATCCTTGTAATCCAAATAGACACGCTGGTTTGGTTCAATACTATAAATTCTTTCTAAATTAAATTCTCCGCCTATCTCAGCCCCCTTTTCATAAGCAGTTTTAAGCCATGACGCAATTTCTACTCCCTTATAGCTGCCACCATTATCAAGATATTTGATAGTATCATTCAATCTTAACGCTCTCATGCTGTTGGCGCACTCTAGATAGGTTACGCCCTGCCTTCTTAGGAAATTAGCCCAACCTAACCAACCAACAGCAATCTGCCTGTCCTCGTTTGCCGGCAGATATAATTCTGGGTTTGCATTAACAGCATCTCGCCAAGAATAGTGAATTAAAGCAAGCAACTTGACAACGGCACATAATGCCTCTGGCAAATCTTCGGGCTTTTCAATTTGCCCAGCATTTACTGGGGACACCAAACAAGAAGCCTTATCTTCTAAATAAATACCCATACAGACATTGGCATACAGACCAGGTGCTTTTATTTTTTCTAGCATCAAGGACTCGTTGTTAACTTTTTCTATCACCAAGTTCACCAATTTGGTGTTTGAAAATATCTCCGAAGAGTATCGGAGACCTTTTTTACTTCCGCCCAAAATTTTGCTTAATGGATAATTTAAATACTCTTCAATATCTGGATTTGTGTAATCCATCGCGGTTGTTACAATCCCGCCCCGTTTTTTTGTCGTCCCACCACGAGCTAGAACTTTACAGATACCATTTAAAAGCTGTAAAACGCTACCAACGTCGCCACTCTCAATACATTTAGCCAGCCACCGATATATTTCTATAAACCCTGTGTCTGTGCTGCCAAGCCCAAAAATACCCGTGCTGACAGTTTTGGTAGAGGTCTGCTCCCCAGCCTGTCTAATTGCAGACAAATCCAAAAATATTTGTTTGCCTAGCAAGGCTGCATCAATAAAAGATCTCCAACTACCCTCAATTGAATCCATATCGTCACCGACAAAAATAATTGCAACATTTTTGTCGGAAGACATATTTTGCTTCTCTAAAATTTCTCCCCATTTTTGCTTATCTACATATACCTCCTTGTTCTCTTGAGACATTTTATCAATGTCTGGATGGCTTGGATCACAGTAAAAATTCCAAACTATAGGGACAGCTTCCCAAAACACAACCTTTTCAGCACCAAACTGAATTTTAACTCCTGCACCTTTGCGGATGTAATATGATATTGCACTTACCATCGCGCCTAGACCTATTTTTTTGTCCCAAACACGAAGCATACAACTAGGGGCGTTAGTTTTATACTCTGGATTTAAAATAAAATCTTTAATTCTGCCTGTTGGGGCAACGTACTGAGAGTCAAGCAGGGATTGAATTTCTGGCGAAACTCTTGTAGCATTTTTTGTGTCTGTCATTGGAATTGAAAAATGGTTATCAAACAATTATATTGTAAAATTGAAAATTTATTTTTAAGGACTTCAAAAACCAAAGCGAAGATTCACTATATATTTTTTGAAAAATATATAGTGAATCTTCTATAAAAATGTAATAATATTATTTTGTAGCTCAATTATACGACCAAAGGAGAAAATAATGCTAACAGATGCTGAAACAGAACAAAGCGAAGAGGTACAAAGCGAAGAGGCAAAAGACGAATTACTTACAGAAGAGTGGAGTGAATTATTGCGGAAAAAAAACCACAAAACAAAAATAGCTACGACAATTTCACAAATTATTAATGATCCACATTTTCCAGAAAAAAGGATAGAAGGAGCTTATCCCGATCTTAAAGATAGTGAGGTAGAAATTAAATATCAAACTTTTGCGAAAAAATGGTCGGGAATTAGGCAAGAAAAAAAATATGGGAGAACAACTGTCCCGCCAAGTGAGGCAAAAGGTTTAACCCTTGATGATTTTGCGGCATTAACTGGCGACTTTCTTGGGAAGAAAGGACTAAACAGGGATGTTATTAATCGCGTTTTACATAGTGGTGACAGCAGTGTTAAAACAAGACACAGAACGGCAAATGAGAAAGCCATTAAAATATTAAGTAATTTTACAAAAGATTACACTTTCGATCAAATTCTGAATATGGCTAAAGAGGCGATCGCTGAATCCAAAAAAAATGAAGCCGAAAGAATAAACAATCCGCATGAAACTGATCCAATAGAATATCCAATAAAAGAATCTGGATTAAAGCTGCGCGATGTAGTTAACAGATACATAAAAAGACATGGACATGATCACCTACTTTCTGAAATTATGAAAATTTCAGGATACGAAGAGGAGTCAAAAGCTAAAGCTCTCGCTTTTAATTTGTTGTCTGGGTCTGATCCACATATTGCGACCGTTGTCATCCTCTCACGAGAGATGGAAATACCAGGAGAAAAAATGATCGAAATTGTTAGGAGGTCTTTTATGCCAAACATTAATATATAAACATTATTTATATAATAACATATATTTTGCCGTATAAAATATATGTTATTAGTTTATTTATCTTGCCAAATCCAAATATTGCTGCTATTATAGAAATGTGGAGACACACAAAAAAACAAAACTCAAAAAACGCACAAAAAATATGGTTGCCTCAAATACAGCAATAAACACAGCAGCAGCAGAAAATGAATTTGGATTTGACGAATCATTCGAGAGTAAGAGAAATGAAGGTCATCCCTTTGCTCAACTAATAAACCCATCTATGCCTATCTCAGACGAAGAAGGCAATTCAAGACTTCAACCATACGGACTTGCAATACGGCTAGACAACGCAGAAAAGGTTGGATTGACGAGCACGAGCCTAACAGAGAATGGCTGGGAAGAAGTGGACTATAAGTTCACTAGTGGATCAGAAAAACTCTGGATGACTCGGAAACCGCGCTTTGTTATAGTAAAGAAAACACCAGTCTTTGTGTTTGACAAAAGTACCAAGCGGACTGTTGGAAAATTTGATGAAAAGGTGTACAACAACCTGCTTCACAAGACTTTCACTGAAGCATTCATTCTAATACTCGGCAAGAACAACGAATTGCTTCATTCAATCCCAGAGGGTGACGAATTTGATCCAGAATCCGAAGAAGCCTTACCAATGCCCTTAAAAATAAAATTAGGTGGCGCAGGGGGAACGAGGTTTGGGGTCTCTTACAGATCATACGACAGAGAACTGAAGCTTGAGAAAGGCTTTATAGCCGAACTAGAACTTGCCTACGCCCAACTTCGTGGCGAAAAGAAACCCAAGAAAATGAACTCAATCTGGTACGCACACGGCATCTTTGCGCCGACAATTACTAGCAAACCAGCGGGTACGCCACCAAACGTCAAGGATGTGTGCGACTTTTCAAGATATGAAGTCCCTACCCCAGAAAAATTGGGGCAGAATCTAATCAAAGGCAAAACCGAGCTATCAAAGCTTATAATTGCGATCCACAATAAGTACGAGCAATACACTCCGAAAATAGGATCAACAAATCTAGACATCTTAGATGATGTCGAAGAGTTTGGTACTGCAACATCTGGGCGACCGAAAGTCCCAGCATCTGCATACATGGCTGGCACACAAGTAACAGCAAAAATTGAAGTAAGCGATGCTGATATGCCTCCATACTAAAGGCTAAACCAAAAGTGCCAAGGTTATGTTGTATAACCCTGGCACTAAAAAAACACAAAAAACACAAATACAGCAAAACAAACTTACTGACATCTGGCTTTAATTAACTATATCAATAATCCACCAAGAAAGCTATAACCACAGCAGGATTTTTAGATATAAAATTGTGCGTTTGCACGATAAACACAAAAACCAAAACACAAACAAAAACAATGACTATATTACCAAACTCAATTGCTGAGTTAAGCGAATCAGATTTTAGCCTACCAAAATACACTTCTCCAGTAGAAAGACTTGTTAGCCCTAATGGTATGCTCCTAACAAAAGAGCAAACATCTGCGGTAGAGGTTCTTGTGAACTGGGCTATCCAGGCAATGGTTATCCCCAGAGAAGTCCCTGTCCGAGACAGATCAATTAGGCTTGAAGGCGTTCCTGGGGCTGGAAAATCAACGATCATAATGACCTTCGTAAGAGAACTTACGAATATAAAAAAGTGTGTAATTGCTGCCACAGCACCAACGCACAAAGCGAAGCGTGTCCTGATAGACCTCGCGGTTGAAAATGCGATGTGGGATTTGAAAATCTCAACACTACAGTCCCAGCTAGGTCTTAAAACAGCCCTTGATGACATGGGCGAGGACGAATTTTTCTTTGACAACCGCAAACGCAAGATTCAAGAAAACGATATTGTCCTCGCGGACGAGGGGTCAATGATCAACCCAACGCAATGGTCATACCTGAACAACATCCCCGACTGCCCACCAATGATAATTTCGTGCGATCGCAGCCAACTAAAACCTGTAGAATCAAGCGAGAAGTCACCAATATTCTTTGAAGTTAAGCGTGCAGTCTTCTTAACTAAAGCAATGCGTTACACAGGCGTAATAGGTGAGTATGTCGAAGCATTGCGGAAGAGCAAGACATTTGTAAATCCCATACCATTTGCGGATGGGGAGAATTTGATTGTATGCAACAGAGACAAATGGCTTAATATGCTTGTTGACGAATTTTCCAACAACGAGACACCAAGTGCAAGAGCTTTGGCATTCACAAACAAGGGTGTTAAGTTTGTAAATAATTTTGTTCACTACGAATCAGGATTGAGAAAACACAATCTTAGTTATGCTGGGGTAAATGCACCAATAGTCGAAATACCCCAATACGAAAACGGTATCTACATCATATTTAAAAAAGCCATCAATGAGTGGGATAAACTAGAAGGCAAGCGCGTTGTGCGCGTTCACAACAGTACCGAAGCAAAAATAACGGAAGCGTACAAGACGGTTCACAATGATTACAATGCTTGGTTTCTAAGCATGGAGTGGTACGATGTTACTGTTCATGGGCATATTATCCCTATGTCGTACCAGGGATACTGCTTGGATGACTCAAGCATGAAAAACTTTAACGGCGACTTAGAGGTTCTCAGGCAGCAGATATCAGAATATCTCCACGTTGAATACAGCCCAATAAAAACGGCTTTGAAAAGGGATATAGCCAGACATAGGGATATGTTCATAAATTGGGACAAGGGCGAGTTGTCAGCCCTCACATATACCTACGCTTCCACAATTCACACTGCCCAAGGAAGTGGATGGAAGTCTGCTTACGCTTTACTCCCAGATATCGTCAAATGTAGCGATGGCTCGACACTACAGGAATTGATATATACCTGCATGACAAGAGCAAAAGAGAAACTAATTGTAATGATTTAAAGCTATTCTACACAGTGCCTTTGTCTGGGCTGTGTAGAATATTTTGTTTTGTTAATTTTATCTTCAAACGTTGACATTAGCTATTCTTAATTAAGCTCTAGTTCTTCGTCTTGTTTGTATGAATCTGGCTTAGATGCTAAAAGTGATAGTAAAATCTCCCTATTTTCCTCAAAAGCAGCCGACAAATTGCGGCCAGGAGCGAAATATGGGACTATTTTTTGAGGGACATTAACTTTCTCTTGGGTTTTTGGATTTTTACAGACTTTACCCTCGGTAAATTTATGATCAAAACTTCCAAACCCATGAATAGTAACTGTATTTCCTGCGGACAACTCCGCAATAAATGCACTAAAAATTTCATCAAAAACTAGCTTAACTGTAGTTTGAGGTAGTTTCGTACTTTTTGCAACGTTTGAAATTATACGCGATTTAGAAACCTTGCCCACGCCTAACTTTTTCTTTCTTGGCATACTGATAGAGTTCGCAACATTAATGCGATATTGTTTTAGTCAATAATAATAATAGCATATATATCAAGTTAATATCGGTAATCGCTGAAGCCCGCCTATAAAACAATTTCAAAAAATTACTTTGTAATCATTGTATTACATTGACTATTTTGCCCAAAAGTGTGGTTTAATAGAGTTGTTATATAAAATAAACATGAATATGGTTTTATACAGCAGAACATTCAAAGCAAAAACACAAAAAAAAGAAACAAACATGAAAAGCACAACTACACACCATCAGTAAATCTCATCACCATTATTAAATTTTGCTAAACGCTACAAACATCAAAAAACACAAAGCACAAAAAAAGTAGAAAAATATGGGGAACTTTACTAGCATCGGCAAAAACTGCCCAATATGCAACGGAAGAAAAAAACGCTGCTCCACTTTAAGCGATTCACTTTCGCAAGTAATCCAATATCACTGCAGAGAAAATATTGAGCTACCAAACTACAAAAATCTCGGTCTTTCATCCATCGGCTTCTATATGTATAGTCCGATAGATATTGATGGCGAACAAAATCAATACAAAAACACAGAAGAATATATTCCAACAATCTCCCAAGAGGAACGCCAAAAAGCGCGAGAAGTAGCAGAAAAAGAAGCATTTCTTGCTGAGGAATATCATAAAAACAGAATTTCACAACAATTAAGCCCAAAACAGAGGCACATTGAGTACGCAAAAATGCTCAAATCAATGAGCATAAGTGACATACATAAAGGACACCTAAACGGAACAAGAGGTTTTTTACACGAACAAATAGAAATCAATGGATACAGATCGGTTGGCAAATTTGAAGCCGTAGATCCATCTATATCCCCAAAAACTCCTGGTATTTTTGTAAACTACCTGGGAGAAACGGTAATAAATTATGGCGGGAGGGGGATTCTCCTTCCTGTACGCGACCTAGATCAAAACATCGTCGCATTTCAAATTCGCAATACCGAAACACAGAAAGACAAAAATAAAAGTGGCGAAGACTTCGGCAAGTACCTATGGTCGGGATACCCACAAACACTTAAAACAGGCGCTGAAAATAAGCGTCTGTTTTATCCAAGCATACATTTACCAGAGAATGGTGAAAAACCTCTTCATATCGCAAATCCGCACAACCTTAAAGATGTTGAAATGCTATATCTGGCAGAAGGTGTATTAAAGCCAGATATAGCAGCATACAGATTTGAGCAGGCCATTGTAGGTTCTCCTGGCGGATCGTGGTACTCCTCACCAGAACAACTTTTTGCAGCTATCAACTACTTTAACACAAGAAATGTTGTTTTGTATGCTGATGCAGGGGCGATTATAAATTCTAATGTGATCACGATCTACAATCGGGTCAGACAATTACTTGAGAATGAGGGGATTGACTTTAAAATCGCATGGTGGGGTCAAATTGCGAAAACTGAAAGCAAATTTTTACAAAGTGGTCCACAATTTTCTGACATTGACGAGCTTGACGGATTCCATCCAGGATTTGGTCACAGTAAGCCAGACTTTGAAAAAATCCAATATCTAACATGGGATCAATGGATAGATTTGGCGTATTCAGAAGAAATTATCGCCAAAAGACCCAAAAAAGATTTTAAAACTAATTTTGTAAAAGAATCAGAGGCAAGAGAAAGCCTACAGGAACTTATAGATGGCGTAAACGGAACAAAAAACAAGGCGAAATGGTGGGAAAATTACAAAAACCTCACCCAAAGAAAAAAACCAATCTTTGCTGCGGAAAAACCAGACAACATTGAATTGCCAGTATTTGATCAATCAATTATTGACGATTTTGCATTCGGATCAGAATTTGAGGAAGACAGAAATTTTACCCCAAGGCAAGATGATGAGAGTGAATCATCTTGCCATGAAGAACAAAAAGGAAAAAATACGGCAGAAAACAATGCCGTAAACTTTGACATATCTGACAAGAAAAAATTCAATACCTGGAAGCGCAGAATTGAGTACACACCAACCCATGAGTTCAACGATCCATACGTAAGCATTGATCGCAAAATAGAGGCAAACAGCATCTACACAATTAATTCTGGATTAGGGACAGGGAAAACTTGGTGGGCTTTAGAAATGCTCAAAGAAATGGATGCGCCATTCCTCTACGTCACCTTCAGAAATTCCCTTTGTGAGCAATTCATCGAACAGTGCAAAAAAAGAGGCATTGAATGCTCACACGGGAACGAAAGCGGCTTCAAATACCAAAATGACACACAAGTTTTCCAGGGCATGGCATTCTGCATTGACTCTTTACACAAGGTTTCCCTACCAAATCTTGACGGCAAAATCATAATCGTGGATGAGTCGTTCAGCACGATACAGGAGATGATGACCAAGAAAAGCCTAGAGAAAGGCAGAGTTAGGCTGCTTGAATTTTTCAAGGAATCTCTTAAAAAATGTGCTGCCGCAATCTTCATGGATGGTCACTTAACAGACAGCCTTGCTGACTATGTACATCAACTCGCGCCAGAGAAAAAAATAATCAAATACAAAAATAACTTTCAAGGAAGAAAGTTTGATATCACTTTTGTTAATGGATCTTACGACGACATAGCCAGCGACTATTACACCCAAGAAGAAATAAACGCTGGCACGAGTGAAAACGGCGAGAAAATTAAAATAAAGGTGCGCGATCGCTCACCTGTTCTAAATGCAATCAACAACTCAATTGGTAATATCTGTATTGCAACAGATAGCTTAAACCAATCAATGTCCCTAAACCAAAGGCTAAAAGACCAGGGAAGATTCGGGCTTGTTGTAAACAGCATCAGCTACAGGGAAAACTGGCTTTTATGCGCTGCCGATCCAGAGTCATCGGTGCAAAACTTCATCAAAGATGTAGACGGGTTTATTGAAAAATACAAACTCGAATACCTGATTTACACCCCAACAGCAGAGGCAGGGATAGACATCTCTATCCACAAACGCATACCTAACTACTTCACTCACCAATACTGCCTATTCTTTAACGTAATTGGTACATTTGGACAATCGCAAATGATCGCTCGATTGCGTGACCCAGAATGCCCACGAACAGTTTGGCTGTACCCACACCCAATGGGTACAGACTACGAGTACACAGGATGCTCAACCAAAGAGTATAGAAACATATTCCTGACGCAACAAAAAGCATACTTAATTCAGATGCGAAAGGATGCTGAACTTCAAGGGACACCAATCAACGAAGTACAAATGCTTGTTGAAGCTTCAAAAAAAGTTGTTGAAACAAGCACTTTTGAAGAGATTCACTCAACATTATGCTCCGATTTAATTTTAAAAATTAAATATGAGAAAAGTGAACCTCGCGGGTGCTTGTTAAACATTCTAAAAAGCTCTGGACATAAAATTTTAGAGGTAGCACTTTTAGAGTCCAAGCAAGCTACAGAACTCAATAAAGAGGCTTCTGATAATTTCAAAAAAGAAGAATCCGCAAATATAGCACAAGCAGAGGTGCTAGACTCCAAACAATATGATCTGGAATCGGCAAAAATAAATATATCAAGCGCGACAAGATACAATCTTGAGAAAACTGGCATCAACTTCATAGTTCCAGGTATTACAGACAAATCTATATGGGATGCAGATTTTGTCTATCACGTAAAATATGGCGACAGGGCATTTTTAAGAGGGCAAAATAGATTCTACCTCTTCAACAACCAAGATGCCTTGATGAAGTATGAATTGAATAGACATAAAAACAACGTTTCCTATGCAATATTTAGCAACAAATACGAAAGCGTGACATTTGATGTAAACAATCAATATACACAAATCAGGCTCTTACAGGAAAGCAACATCTCTTGGTTTTTAAATCCAGATAACAATTGGTATGTAAAAAATGAATGGTTTGATGATTTTAATGGCACAAAATTTATTAATAAAAGCAATGACCCAGTAGCACAAAAAGTATTTGATTTCTTGATATTTTTCAACAAAAATTTAGAAATTTTTGGTAAGCAATTCCCAATCAAGAAAACAGCAAAATCAAAAAACCCCGCATCGGCAGCCACAAAACAAATCATAAAAATTATTCAATGGCTGGGGCTAAAAGTCAAATCCAAGAAATCAAGCGGATTTAAATACTCGATTGATCTGCAATCTTTCAGCCCATATCACCAAGCTTGCCAAGATTGCCTCAAGGTCAAGTATAGCGATATCAAAGTACAAACAATACCCGACACAATTATTGAGAAGGGAGCGACGGTGTTCAACCTAGAGGTTGAACCCGCAAAAGAGCCGGACAAAGACTACAAATACACTTATCCATACGAGGTATTTAAGGCTTTAGAGGTGGTATGGCAAGATCAATACAGCATTTACGCCATACTCCAACAATCAATGCCAGCGGTAGTTTCTGCACTAGTTTCCATACCCAACAGCTTCTACGGCACGACATCAGCGAACTATCTGAAAGATATCATTACCTGGGGTAACAAAAATCTAGCGAAGCCTGACGAGAAAGTGACGATAATAGAGAACGAAAAAGTCCCAATTGCTTAAGCGGTTGATATTGATCAACCGCTGGCAAAACTAACCAAAATAGACACAGATTTAACGTCTGTGTCTATTTTGGTGGGAATTTTTGGCAGAATTATAGCAAAAACCTCGATTTTTTCATTTTGTGTGCTTGTTTAGGCACAAGCAAAAGCAATGTAATACATTTGTAGTTTTAGACTAGTCGCACATAAGAGGCTGAAACCCCTATTCTCTCGTTAAAAAATCTGTGGCGGATTATAACATAAGGCGTGTCAAAAGTAAAGGGAAGATGCAAAGAAAAAAGGGCAGTTTCCTATAAGAAAGTGATCATCTTCCCAACTTTATTTTATTTTTTTGATAAATAGCTGTCGCCAATCATGTAGTACAAAACCATCGTTCCGTGAAGCTATCGCCCCAGTTTTGGGGTGTGTGAGGCGATCGCCCCCAAGTTGGGTAAACTATAAAGCCGTCAAATTATGCGCCAACGACGAGCGAACACCCCGACACAACTTTTTGACAATATGTAAAACAATGCTATACTGTTAGAGACAAAAGAAAATAGTATTATGCAGAAAATTAAGACAATACCGTTATCAGAAATCAGGAATAGTCTGCCTAAATTCAGAAGACAGGTTCAACTTGGCAACATTATCATCTTGCCTACTTTCTACGGGGATGTTGTGGGAGTATTTGTAAATTTGTCGTCCGCCGAAAATCTATCTATTAAGACTTCGACACAATTGTCAATAGGCGAGTTTCGGACTAATATTACCCAGTGCTGGGAAAGGCTGCAAGCTGAACTTGATTGCTTCTACCTAACAAGCCATTTGCGAATGGTGATGGCCTTTGTCTCGCCAAAGTACATCTCAGATTTAAGAATAGATTTGCCAATAAATATACTGGATTGTGGCGACACAGTAACTCAGCCCTAAAAGGACTGAGTTACTGTGTCGCTTCCCTCTCAACACTAAAGTGTTTGAATTTCCCACTTACCGCGAGGTCTTATGACAACATTTTTCAAATTTGACGAGAATCAAACATATTATTCGCCAGAAATTCCCGAAGATATCACAGCAGCGATCGCCTATAACCGCAACTTAAATTATGGTGAAGCATTTGCTTATTTGTATCGCAGGTTTGGGGATTCTCCAGAGAAAAGAGATAAATATAAAGATTTGGCTGTTTATTGTTTATCAACACCATTAGAATCGGTAGCATTAGCGGTGTTCCCACATCATGAAAGCTATCCGTTTAAGTGCTGGGTTGATAGCGAAACTAGAAAAAAACTCTATCAAGAGAGCGAAGTAATTAGATATGAGTTTGAGGAAAGATTCAATGCTTGGTGCAAAGAAAACAATAAAATAGTTTTTCCTAAATATGGCTGGAAGAACACACCTGAAGAATTAGAATATCTAAAATCTTGGCTAATATCAAACAATTTAGAAATTTATGTGGATGCAGACATTAAGCTACCAAAAGAACTGGCTGACAAGTTTTTGAATGAATGTCAAGTAGAGTTTGTGGCTTTCAGGACTTGGTATTTTGATAATGTTGAAAATGTCAATAATTTAGCTGGCGATTTTCACAAGCAAGTGCAAGCAGCTTTGATGGTAACGATCAAGGATTTACTAACCCCAGTAAATATTAGGGACTGGGAAATAAATATACTTGGCAAAATTGGTTCTTGATGAAGATTTGGGCGTTAAACCTATTACAGATATGTAGAGAAATATGAGCGCAGTTGATGAAATAAAAGCTTGACTTTATTATCAACTTTGAGTTAATATTGTGAAAGACAGAAAACACAAAAAACACAAAAAATGACAACAACAAATCAAGACAAATCCAAAATTGTAGCAAGAATTAAAAGGTTACTAAAGCTTTCGCAGTCGCTAAATGAAAATGAGGCTCTTCGCGCAGCTTTAAAAGCCCAAGAACTTTTAGTTTTTCATAACATATCGCTTTCTGATATTGACAACGAAGATAATAATGTAATTGAACATAAAGTTGAGACATTTGGGAATATCCCAATGTGGAAGAAAGCACTGCTGTTTGCGATCGCGTCATCAAATTTTTGTGTAGCAATCGTTAAACCTTTGGGTGAAAAAAGAAAGTGTGTTTTTTTTGTTGGTAAACCAGCAAACTCTATTGTTGCCGAAATATTGTATTCGTATCTAAGAAATGAAATACAGAGGCTTGCTAGACTTTCGGTAGACAAATCTCATACATACAAAACAAATTTCATGCTTGGGTGTGCAGTTAGAATATCTCAACGACTACAAGAAGAATTAAAACAGCAAGAAGAAAACGGTATACACTCTGGACCCGACTGTAGTGTCTCTGCAATTGTAGTATCTTCGTTGCACAAAAAAAATACTGCTGAGATTGAGGTTTATTTAGAAAGTAAAAAAGTAAAAAAAGGCAGGAAAAACAAACCACAAATAAAAGATACTGCTTCCGCGATCGCATACAGGGACGGTTTTGATGCTGGGGATAAAATAAATTTAAATAAGCAGATAAAAGGGGCGGAATAATGATGGAGAAAATATACAAGAATTGGCTAAAGCCAGAGAATTTTTTAATTGCCTCCTCGCTGCAAGATAGTCTTAGTTTTCTGTATCTTGGTGATTTTCAAGAATTGGGATTTGGTGATGAATTTGATGATGAAACTTTGCTAGTAGAAAACTCAGACGTAAAGATAAGTCCAGATGTTGATAATCGGTGTATTTCAGTCTGTACAGAGTCTGATTTATTTGTCTACAACATAGATTTTGACAAATATTACTATGACAATGATGACGAGGACAGCATTACTAGCGATGAAGCGGACGTTTTAGTAGAAGAGGAACTTGATGATATTTGCGATGCGGTAATAAACATTATAACAAGAATTATTAATGAGCATCACAAAAATAATCCGGCAAAATTTGTGCAGATGTGCCTAGCTGTTATATAATAGTGTTGTTAACACTTATTTCTTTAGGTGGCACGATGGGTGTGCCACCTATTTTTAATTAACCTTGTGATATGAACAATCGAAAAGTCGACAATTCCAAAATAAAGGTTTTAAATCTTTTTCAATATCAAGGACGCTCAAAAAGCCCACTAAGATATCCTGGTGGAAAGCAGAGGGTTATAAAGTACCTAAAAGAGTGTTTTCCCAAGGAGTATAAAGAATATCGTGAGCCGTTTTTAGGTGGTGGTTCTGTATTTCTTGAGGTGAAATCGCAGCAAAAATGTGATAAATTTTGGGTAAACGATTTAAACCAAGAGGTTTATTTTTTTTGGCAGCAGGTTCAATCAAATCTCCCTGCACTTGTTGATCTAGTTGCCAGCATTAAAAAAGATTCACATAATAGAGATGGGCGATCGCTTTGGATAGATTTGGTGTATTCTAATCCCCAAAAAAGCGGATTCATTGATATCGAGAAATTGACACCACTGGAACGCGCTGCTAGATTTTTTGTTTTGAATAGGACAACTTTTAGTGGAACAATAGAGTGTGGCGGATATTCTCAATATGCCTTTGATAAAAGATTCACGGACTCGTCCGTCGAGCGATTAGCGCAGATGTCTGGGACTTTTAATGAAGCGCAGATTACCTGTGTTGATTATAGCGAAATGCTTTTAGATGGTGGCAGCGATGTGTTTACATTTTTAGATCCGCCATACCACAAAAACAAAAATAGCCGTCTTTACGGGCGTAAGGGCGGATTACTACATTTATTATTTAATCACGCCTTACTGGCGGAGAATTTGAAAAAATGTCAACATCAGTGGCTTCTTACTTGTGACGACTGCAAAACTATTAGAGACTTATTTAGTTTTGCGAATATAAAAGAATTTGAGATCCGCTACTCAATTGATAATGTGGACAAGCAATTTATAACCCCAAACAGAGAGCTTTTAATTTCAAACTACGATTTCACTGGTATGTATTTAATGTCATAAAAAACAGCGATCGCGTAGCACTGTGCGATCGCTGTTTTGTTTACAGGTCAAAATTTTAAAAATAGATCGGTAATATAAGTCCTAGCTAGTCTCACCTTGTGACGAGGGGCGATTATCGAGTGGGTTTCCGATTTCGTGTTTGCGTTCCATCCTCCCTTGGGGATTGAACCCAACCTCTAGAACTTAATATCTATAATACTGCGGCACACTATATTTGTCAATTATTAAATTATTTTTATTAAATAATCGCTTGACTTTTTTTGTTAACCATAGTATTATAGACATATAAACAAAAACACAAAAAACACAAAAATACAATGACCACTATAACAACAGTAAAAACCAAAAAAGCGGTAGTAAGAATTGGCGGAGTGATTGAAAAGACATTTAATGAAGCGGACGAAGCGGCTTGGTTTGCGAGATTTTTGATTACAAACGGCACGAAAAGAGAAAACATAAAAGTTAGTTGGGAATACGCAACAACGCCCCAAAAGGCAATAACAAATGGGCTAAACGTTACCCAAGACGTTGATGGCAGAGAAATATATAAAACCCTGCTCAGAGCGTTCGCTGATTATTACGTCCAAATTGATTTGACAGACCTAGATCACAAAAATATTTGGTATAAAGAGTACGACTTGAAAACCAACGAGCGCATCGGCTTTGAAAGCCTCAGAACTGCAACAGAGCTAAATCCAGGCGAAGGTAGACCAACTAATTCACACAGAGCGATAATGTCTCAGGCAAAATGGGATATATACGAATCAGTGGGCAAAATGCTGGCGAATATCTAAATATCAATTAGCAGGGAATACAAATAAAAATTTTCCCTACCAATAAAAACAATCTATGAAATATTTACACGACAACGCTGAAGACCTGTTCTCTATAGCGATCGCCGCAATCAATGGGCAGATAGACGAATCCTTTATTCCGCTGTTTATTCGCATTACAATTTCGTTGTTTTAGATAAGGGAAAACCAAAATATTAACTTAATATTGCTTGACAAAATATCAATATTGAGTTAATATAGTTATATAAACAAAAAAACGCAAAAACAAAAAAACGTATGACACACACAAAGAAAATGATTAATTACAGACCCGCTGGTACAAACCTTTTCCTAGAAAAAACTGAGTCAATTGTAAACGCTGTAAATTGTCAGGGCATATCTGGTTCAGGCATAGCATATTTTGTTTCCATCAAGTTTCCCAAAGAAACCAAAGTTTACGAAAGAATGTGCGCCGATAAGGCGATCGCGCCTGGGATTGTCGGTGTAATACCCGCGAAACCAACCGCAGGAAACCCAAACATCAAATACATTTTCGCGCTCCCCACAATCGGCACATTTCAAGAATTCAATAAGCTAGATTACGCAGGGAAATTGAACCTTGTAAAAATTGGCTTAGAGGATTTGAGACGGGTGTTGCTAACCATGCCCGAATTAAAATCAATATCTATCCCTGCCCTTGGGTGCGGTGTAGCTGGGCTAAAATGGGGCGATGTGAAACCTATTATCGAGGAGTTTTTGAGCGATGTACCACAAGATGTATTTGTAATTGAACCCCGCGACAAGGGCAAGGAATAAGAAACAGGTCTAATTATCAATGCGGTTAAAACCGCGCGTGTCGTTTCCCTCTCGGCACTAAAGTGACTGAGTTTCACACTTACCAGGAGTTCTTATGAAAACAATCATATCTCATCAAGACAATTTAAGCTTTTTAATTAACGCTGCCAAAAAAAATAGAATTGCGTCTGCATATCTATTCACCGGGCGCAAAGGTGTTGGTAAATTTACAGTTGCCAAATCTTTCGCCAACACCCTAACAAAAAATCCAATGGCGGACATACATATTGTTGCTCCAACATACACAGAAGATGGTGAAATTTTAACTATTGAAGAGGCTTTTGAAAAAGGATTAAATAAAAGAACAAAACCAGTTATTAGAATTGAGCAAATAAGGGATCTGGACGGTTTTATCTCTCGCAGACCTTTGGGCATCAGCAATAATTATGGTTTCCCATCCAAAAATATTGTCATAATTGATGACTGCCAAGAACTAAAGGAAGATAGCATGAACGCATTGCTTAAAAACCTAGAAGAGCCAGGCGCACACACGGTTTTTATCCTCGTTGCTTCTGGCAAGGTTTCTGACACAATATCCTCAAGATGCCAAGTTTTAAATTTCAGCAGACTTTCAAAAGAAAATTTGCTGGAAATTGCAAAAATTAATTTTTTAGACATCAATGATAATATCTTGAACATTTGTGACGGCAGTTATGGTGACGCGATCGCCATTAAAGCCGTACTAGAGGAAGTGCCGGAACAAATTATTTGTTCCGCTTCAACAATACCAACGAAAGTTATTGATTGCTTACAAATTGCAAGAGACATTTCTGCGCTTTCTAGTAGTCAACAAATCGTGCTAATGGAGTACGCGGTTAGCATGATTTGGATGACTTATTTCAACATGGGGTTTGTCACTATTTTTAACGACTCAATTAATAAGCTAAAAAGCGGAATGCAGTCGCGCTTAACTTTGGAGGCACTTTACCTAAGCCTATTGAATACATAAGAATATGGAGAATACTGAGACGACAGAAATATGCCTTATAATTTCTGATGTTGTGACACCAGAAAATGCAAATAACAAAATTTTAGAACACTTAGCGCAAAGTCCCAAGAGGATATTGGTAAGACCTGTTGACGAAAATAGGGTTGTTGTCACCGCAGAATACACACAAACACTTCAAGAAATAATTGAGTATTTTTAATTATGTCCAGAAAAACAGCAGAGCCAAAAGCGAAAAAAGAGTCAGCAAAAAAACCGCCGGCTAAAAAGCGAGATATAGGGGCAGATGGTGGTAAAATTTTTATTTTGTGGGGTAACGACGAGTTTTTAATAAACAAGAAAGTAAAAACATTTTCTGATTCGGTTTCTGATTTTAGGGAATTTAACTTCAATGAGGTTTCTGATATTTCGGATGGTTTAACAACCGCGCTAGAAGCACCATTTGGTTCTCTAAATAGAGTTGTTATTGTTAAGCAAACGATAAAAGCTGATGACATAGATTTGTTTGAGAGATACCTGCCAATCCCCCAAACATCAACATTGGTAATTGTGTGCGACAGCAAGCCAGACGAGCGCACAAAAGTCGTCAAACTGCTTAAAACGCAGGGTGAAATCATTGGATATGAAATAATACCAAGTTGGAAAGAAGACGATATCCGGCGACATATTTTGAAGGTTGCACAGCATCTTGAGGTAAAAATATCTAGCGACGCAATTGACGCTCTAATGGCTGTCACAGGTTCGGACACCTATCGCATTGTTTCCGAGCTTGAAAAGCTATTTATTTACAAAAACGGTGGGTTGATAGAAAAAGCGGACGTGATGGAAATGCTGCCAGACATATCTGGTAATATTTTCAAGTGCATTAGTGCGATCGCAGCAGGTGAAAAACAAAAGGCGTTGATTTTAATTGATGCGCTTTTTCAGGCAAATGAACATCCGTTGAAATTGCACGCAGCGATGGCTTCAACGATTAGGACGTGGCTGTTTGTAAAAGAGTTGATGGGTAAAACTGACAACACATCAATTGCGACCGAGGCTGGTATAGGCAATCCACAAAGAGTCTATTTTCTATCTCAAGAGGTAAAAAATATTAAACTAGAATGGATTGTGAAATGCTTAATAGGATTAAGCGATCTTGAATTTAAACTCAAGCGTGGTGGTGGAGAATTAGACTTTAAAGTGTTTATTTCTGAAATGTCGCAATGACACCGCAGGAACATTTTGCCTTCTGCGTTATTTACCAGGACTTAAGCAATTGCCAAAGAAAAATATAAAAACATTGGAGTACAAAATATGAATCCCATAATAGAAGGATTAAGCATTTTAGCAAAGTATTATCCTGATGATGAATTTGCAGCAGCGCATGATCAAGTTTGGTATGCACCTTACGAACCAGGTAAAATAAGTGCTGATGATTTGGCTAAACTAGAAGAATTGGGATGGAGGGAAGATTCTGATAGCTGGGGTCATCGCTGCTAAATCGCAAGCCAACCATAAAATTTTCTTCATTTTCTCCCCTTATAAAGACTAAAAAACATTAGCTAATATGACTGCATATTAGCTAATGTTTTTATTTTACTCGTCCGACTCCCAATCGTCTCCAAATAGCAAAGTTCCGATATACATCCCACGCTTTTGCATAAGATAAAGATATGCTTGTCTGATAATATTTCCAGACAATTCTAAAACAGGAAGATCAAGCCAAAGATTAAACTCCTCTGAAGTAACTAACACCAATTGACTATCAATTGGTGGCTTTATTTTAGCGTCTGACTCTTCCTTCGATGTGTATACAGAGATATATACATTCGCAGTTTTTGAATCAAAATCATATTGAATTGACGAAATTCGCAAATATCCTTGTTGGTACGATTCATTGCTGGTCGAACTAACAAAACTTGAGCCGTCTTTTAATACTAAAGCCATAATATTCCTCTGTTTTTTGATTATGCGATCGCTAATGCAGCCTGTTCTACGGCTTTTAATTCTGGTGTAGTCATGTAATTATTATAGGCAGCCAAGAAACTCATATTCCCGATAAATGTGCGATCATTTACACCATCTCCGCCAATACATTGGTATCCCTGGCTGCCAACACGATTACCAAAGCCTCTGCCTGTGTAAGAAGGGTGTAGTTCCGATCCAATATTCACACTGTCGACTCTTAGTGACGCTTTCCCAGTATTAGGGTTAAAAGTTGCCGAAACAACAGCCCAAGTCCCATTTTTTCCGTATTCTTTGAATAGATTATATTGCTGGTTATTCGCACCGTAATTCGCTAGTAATAAACTATTATAAACAAACCCAAACACAGCTAGATTCCCTAGCGTCAAAATGTATTGAAATACTCTTCCGTTCGTGCGATTAATAACCGCAACGCAGGTAAATCCACGAGATATGTCAATTGGGCTTGAATCAGGCAAAACAAGCCTTTTGTGATTGTCCGTAAACCTGATTGTCGGCAGACCTCTTCGCAAAGCAGTCCCATCCGATGTTGGATTTTGACCTGTGGGAGCAACAACGTCATTTCCGTATCCACTCTGATCATTCCAACGAGTGACAATATTCCCAGCGTCAACAATCACCCCAGTATCATGGCGTAGTAGCAATACAGGTCTGTAGACGTTTGCAAAAGTGGCTTGCGCTGGGGCTATTCGTGGTTCATCGCCTTTAACAATCATGTACTGAGGAATGGTTATTGTTTTACCAGCGTCCGCAGAGTTACAGATTAAAGTTCCGGTAGATCCATTCACCACGATTTCGTTAATTGCTGGGACAATAGCATCATTGGTGCGGACTGTCGCTGGAGTTCCATAGCCTGATATTTGGGCAGAGATAGGAATAACTTCTACATCAAGCCATCTAAAAGAAGGATCTGGGTTAGAACCACCGGCAGAAGATTTGCTCACTATTGCAGAATAAGGTTCTGCTGTAGAAATGGTAAGAGTTTCAGATACCGTTATTAATTCCGTTGGGCGCAAGTATGTTGATGCTTTAATTGATACATTGTTGATATTGTCTTTTAGTACACCCAAGCAAACCACCTGAGTGTACCAATTCCCAGAAACAAAGCCTAAATTACCCAATTCTGTGAAATTAATAGTTAGTCCATCAATCAAGGTTTCCGTTGCTGCATGAGTCGGCTTGCCAGTTCTAGTAGCTTGAACCCATGCCGTGCCATTCCATGTTGGATCTGCCGACACCCAGGACGAAGTCCCCGGATTCCAGTGGAATGTCTCCCACACAAAGGGATTAAATACATTGCTCGTGTTTATTCCTGCACCAGTAATTCCTGTTATTCTGTTTGCGTTGCCATATTTGTATATATAGTCACCGCTTTTATCCTTTTTCGATCCAAAAAATAGTCCATCGCCCAACCAGCAAACACTATCCCATATACTGTTGTATCTACTGTCTACCTCTGTCTGGTGCTGAAATAGAGTTGTTTTCCCTTCTTTAATGAATTTACCCGACAAGAGATACCCATTCTCGTCCAATATCGGAGTATCTCCTAGCAAGCCACTTGAATCGAAATCATTGTTGACAATCCATTCGCTAGTTGTTGTACCAAAAGTGAGAAGTATCCCTGAGTGTGTCCACGTAGGGGTGGGGATGCTTGCGCTATACCATTGTCCTTTAGGAGAGGAAACGAGATATTTGGGCGAAGCTTGCCGTAGCGACAAAGCATTTGTATTAGTTGCTCCAGCAACACCAAATCCGTATCCGTTGGCAATACCACCAGATAAAGTCCACCACCATACAAGTGCGTTGTTATTTGATTGAGTGCCGAATAGAGCTATTCTATTGGGTGCTGATTTGTCGGCAGTGATAAACCAAAGAGATCGATTGTCGCTTGAGTTGAGGTTTGATAGAGGGAATGTGAAAGTTAAATTTGTGTTCCAGTCTTGGCTATTTCGCAGGGTGAAAATTGCTCCATCCCAAAATAATGCGTACAGAATATTAGAGAATCCAGCACTAACACTTCGACACCCTGTAGTGACCAAATTAATAACTGCTGAGGAATTTCCAGGCGTTATTTCCCATAATCCGGTATTGTCACAGGCCGCATATATTTTCCCAGTCGCCAGAACAAATTCCACATGACGAAGTGCTGTGACAGGCAAGGAAGGTTGTGTGCTGGAGTCCCAATCCTGGTGATCTCCATTGACAAGATTTATTATGCTTATCCCTGTACTGTCATGTCTGATAATTTGAGTTTTACTGTAGGCAATATCATGAGTTGTCTCTCCCGTGCCAGCATGATATCTGGGATAAGGCTTTCCGTTTGCAAGATTATTTTGGTGGGTAAAGATTGTTGCTAGTTCTATGTAATTAAAAGCATTGTCGTTGAAATGTGTCACTCTGCTTCTTTGAAAAACATAAGTAGCAGTACCTATAGAGCCAGAGTTTAGGATCTCAATTCTGTAAAGTTCGGGAAAATTATCCGCCCAAGAGCCTTGTATATTTGGTTTTCCACTGCCACTAGCCAAGTTGTTGCTATCTTGGAAAGGTAATGTGGCACTATTCCCATGTGAAAACATATTTTGGAACGGCGTGGATGTAGATTGATAATTAATGCTGCCAAATAGTTTACTTACAGTTCTCCCGGCAATTCGATCTCTTGACGGTTCTGCTTGATATCCAGTCCCTATCATCGTGTAATATCTGCCTACCGATTTTGTATTTGGCACTGAAGCGACAAAATCATATCGAGCTGCACCATACGCCTGTGTATGAACTTCCTCAGAATCATCGCTAAATTTGCGTACACCATCCCCATATACAAAAAAGTTAAGGCAAGACTTATTTGCCTCTTTAAAATTGCCATAAAGTAGCGGGAAAACAAAGTTGCGGATAGATGTATAAAAAGTTGAGTTCCACGAAAATCCATTCGCTCTATTTATGGCATAAATCATGTCTTGGGAAATAGCAGGAACATTGTTATAGCCAGAGTAACTGCTAGGAAGCCTGATTCGGTAAGTAACGTCAATGATTTCATTCTTTTTCTGCTGGATGTTAGAGCCAATATCTATATAAGCCCATATAGCACCAGATGTTCCACTGTTAGCTTGAGCGGCTGTGTGATCAATTGCTGAAGCGATGTTAGTTAATGCTATCGTTCTGAAAAATCGGTCAAAAGCAATGTTGGAGGGATACAAAGATCCCACAAATCCCAGTCTTTGTGATATTGTTATTTCTTCAACTATTCCATCATTATTGAAATCAATATAATTAGTTTTTGGACCAATGTTAATGGTATCCGTACTCGCAGTCCCAATAAAGTTACCAATCCAAAATAAACTACGCTTCCCATTCCCAGGTGCTTCTGTGGAAAAAGAAATATTAAGTGAGGTTAGCCAAGGCAATATTATTCCTCCATAACCAATGTATTCATTTGCGTATGTACTATGTCTAGCGGTATAAGCTTCATTTATGAAACGATCAGTAATTGTATTTTCCTGTGTAATAGTTTGCCGAACCTCAAGAGTTTTAGCGTCTTTAATTTCTATTGTAAATTCGCCTTCTAATCCACCAAAATAATTAACAATTTGATTATTTTTCATGATTTTTTAGTTAAAAATTGTTCCTGCTGTAGACCAAGTATACTGATTATTTGTTGTTGTTGTAGAGCTAATAAAGCTAGAGGTCTCTGCTATTTCGCCTAACGCATCTCTTTGAGAAATAGATGTAAAGAAGAAAACATCATTATTTGTCGTTGTAGTCTCAACTGGAAAAATTGAAGCCTCAAGCAGCGGTGATTCATAGGATTGGGTTGAAATTCCCGTATAGAAATAAACATCAGAATTTATGATTGAATTAACTCCAGCAAAGATGGATGCTTCAGCAGCTAATCCAGACACAACACCCGCTCCTATGAATCCAAGATCGGAAGGAGCTTCGTAAATTGGACTTGTTTTTATTTCCTGGTTTACATAATTATCAGCCTTGAAATATCCGACCAATCTGTAATTAGCTTTTACTCCAAAAATCCTCCTAAATATCATATCTGTAGAAGTGTGGTAAAGCTTGTATTCCCCATCTAAATTCGCCCACACCTCTACTTTTGTTAAAAATTGACTCAGAAGTGACGGCATTACGAAATATGCTGGTAGTTTTAGTGGGTCTGGCAAAACTATGATTGATGAATCAATTGCATCAATCCTTGGTAATGGATGTGAGCCAAGAATTAGCTGAGGTAATGCCATCGCATCTGGCGTAATTTCTAATAATTGATTTTGCAATATAGAAGGGACGGGCAAAGGCGCATAAAGTTTTTTATTGAAACCAATATCTGGGCGTTTCCACAAAAGATGTCTAAACATAATCAGAAATCATTATTCATTACACAATACAAAATGTTGTCGCATGCAAACGAAGATATAATATCAACGCCATCAATCGTAAATTCTGGAACTAATTTATTTGCAAACTTAAAAACACTTGGATCTAGTGTTAAGTTTCTGTCAAAACTATCTGAAAAAAACATAAAAATATAGCTCGCGCCTTGTACAAAATTTGTGCAAGTCAAGAAAGCATTAGAAAGATTTAAATTCACAATAAAGATATTGTTTTTGCCTAAATTTATGGACGTATTCGCTACTAGAGTGACGTTTACAATTGAAAATGGCGCAGAATTTAAAACTCCCAATACGTTTATTGTAAAATCATTGCCGACAATGATACCACCAAGTGTTGATGTTGTGGCAATTGGTATGTCTAAATTAATATTGTCCTGGATATAATTTATGTCAACGGCAGTTAAGCCAGTGGCATCAACATCAAGCCCGTTACCGACAATGATACCACCAAGTGCTGATGTTGTGGCAATTGGTATGTCTAAATTAATATTGTCCTGGATATAATTTATGTCAACGGCAGTTAAGCCAGTG
>Ga0207909_1000128_pt1 | contig 28781 bp, 31 predicted proteins | sample LakMenEpi05May10_FD_150672 | JGI IMG/M metagenome (GOLD analysis project Ga0207909, IMG submission 150672) | Freshwater microbial communities from Lake Mendota, WI - 05MAY2010 deep hole epilimnion (SPAdes) | ecosystem: Environmental > Aquatic > Freshwater > Lake > Epilimnion/Euphotic zone ...
CCGCCATATCATTGGTGGTGGTTGGTGCTGGAAATGATGCAGTGCCCATGATGCAGATTGCTGACACATTGGGCTGGGATGTTCGGATTGTTGATGGCAGAAATACCCATGCCCGGCCTGAACGTTTTGTTGCAGCTTGTCAGGTATTGGTTGCCAAACCTGAAGCCGTGTTGGATCAGCTGCATATCGATTCCAGCACTGTTTTTGTCATGATGACGCACAATTACAATTACGACCTTTCTATGTTGAAGGCTTTGTTGCCAACCCAAACGCCATACATTGGCATGCTTGGGCCTCAAAAGAAACTCGATCGCATGTTGGATGAATTGAGGCAGGATGGAATGCAGTTGGATGATGCCATGCTTTCAAAAGTATATGGACCAACCGGATTGGAAATTGGCGCAGAAACACCTGAAGAAATTGCCTTGAGCATCATCGCTGAAATACAGGCCGTGATGGAAGGTAAACATGGCGGGATGTTAAAGCATAAGGCTGATGTCATTCATGCCAGAGAAGATACGAGAATTGATAAAAAGCAATTTTTTACTTCTCCATGAAATACAACATAGCACAGTGCGGAATCATTATCCTTGCAGCTGGAGAAAGCAAAAGGTTGGGCAACCCCAAACAATTGCTATCATTTGGAGGAAATACACTGCTTGCCCGCGTGGCAGCAACAGCAAGTGCCTCAGGCTTGTATCCGGTTATGGCTGTCTTGGGAGCCAACGCTGAAAAGATTAGGCCAACACTGAACATACCCGGTATACAAATTGTTTACAACGAGGAATGGCAAGAAGGAATGGCATCATCCATAAGAAAGGGATTGGCCAACATGATGGAGCTTTTTCCGCAGGTCGATGGGGTTATCTTGTTGGTGTGTGATCAGCCTTATTTAGATCATGGTTTAATCAAGACATTGATTGAGGCCCAGCGTGATGCAGATTTACCATCAGCTGCCGCTTCTTATGGAGGAAAATTGGGAACACCGGCGCTTTTTCACAAGCATCTTTTCTCCGAACTTATGTCGCTTTCCGGAGATACGGGTGCCAGAAAAATGTTGGAGCAAAACAGGGAAAATGTAGTGGAAGTTGAATTCGAAAGGGGTAAAGTGGATATTGATACACAAGAGGATTATGAACGATTGTTAAACAACGATAAAAACGCTGAATGATCATTGATGGGTTCAACAGGGTACACGACTATTTGAGGATTTCCTTGACAGACAATTGCAACCTGCGTTGTTTCTATTGCATGCCTGAAGAGGAATATGCATTTACTCCTGCCAGCAAGCTCATGCAAGCAGAAGAAATTGAAGCCATCGCAAAAGTATTTATAGCCAATGGGGTAAATAAAATCAGGCTCACCGGTGGAGAACCATTGGTGCGAAAAGATGCTGCAGACATCATCCTCAGGTTATCCAGATTGGGCGCAAGGCTTACCCTGACCACCAATGCAACAAGGCTTCATGAATATGCAGATGTCATCAAACAGGCTGGTATCAATTCACTCAACATAAGCCTGGATACACTGAACAAGGAAAGGTTTATCATGATGACCAAAAGGGATCAATATGATAGGGTGCGCAGCAATATTGACCTCATGGTTCAAGAAGGCATTCATGTAAAAGTGAATGTGGTTGCGATGAAAGGACTGAACGATGGGGAAATCATTGATTTTATCCGATGGACAAAGGATGTCCCTTTGCATATAAGGTTTATTGAATTCATGCCTTTCAGCGGAAACCGTTGGAACAGCGAACGGGTAATGACATGGCAGCAGATTCTGGATGTTGCCAGTTCAGCATTTGATATCCTTCCACTGGAGCGTGAAGCACACGAAACTGCCAAGAAATATATCGTTCCTGGCCATCAGGGCAGTTTTGCTGTGATCAGCACGATGAGTGCACCTTTTTGTGGCGATTGCAACCGCATGCGCCTTACGGCGGATGGCAAAATGAAGAACTGTCTTTTTTCGCAAACCGAAACTGATTTGCTGACGCCTTTCCGCAATGGAGAGGATATCATGCCACTCATTCGTCAAAATATCCTGGACAAGAAAAAATATCTTGGCGGACAGTTTACCACCGATATGGAGAAAATTGAAACGTCAAAACTGGAAAACAGAAGCATGATAACCATAGGAGGTTAGCGTGTATTTTTGGATTGAATTGATAAGAAGATGGAGACAATGATTACTGTTCAAAGGGCAAATGCGTTGATTGCGGAAAGCATCAGGCCGCTTGAGCCTGTCAGTCTACCGCTCTCCGATGCAACAGGGTTTGTTTTGTCTGAAGATGTCTTCTCAGACTATGACATTCCTGCATATCCACAATCCAGCATGGATGGATATGCCTTTGCCTTTGAAGAAGGGAAATCAACCTATGTTTTGGAAGGAGAAATGGCAGCTGGCAGTAACCATCAGTTTCAATTAAAGTCTGGCCATGCAGTGCGAATATTTACAGGTGCTGCTGTTCCTCCAGGGGCCGACACAATATTGGTGCAAGAGAAATCGGCCATTCAAGAAGGTCATTTGCAGGTTCATGACCTGAAATTAAAAAAGGGTGATCATGTGCGTAAGATCGGATCTGAAATACAAAAGGGTGCAAAGGCATTGCCTGAAGGACATTTGTTGAACGCCGCTTCCATCGGGTTTTTGGCGGGTATGGGCATATCATCTGTAAAGGTGTATCCCAAACCAAAAGTTACCATTCTCGTTACGGGCAATGAACTTCAAATGCCAGGCAAACCATTGGAATATGGTCAAGTATATGACTCGAATTCCGTTACATTAAAAGCCTGCCTTTCTCAACTTCATATCCGGGTTGTAGCAGTTCTTCAGTCTGGCGACAACCAATTGCAATTGCATGCCATGCTTGAGCAGGCATTGGAAACTTCAGATTTGATTTTGATGACAGGCGGAGTAAGTGTAGGCGACTATGATTTTACAATGGATGCATTCGAATCATGTGGCGTGAAGCAAGTATTCCATAAAATCAAGCAAAAGCCGGGGAAGCCCATGCTTTTTGGAACAAAAAATGAAAAACTGGTATTTGGATTGCCAGGAAATCCGGCGTCCGTCCTAACTTGTTTTTATGAATATGTAATCCCGGCCATTGGCAGGATGATGCATTCGACAAAATCCATTGAATCCAAACAGGTTCCTTTGGAACATGATCATAAAAAGCCCGCGGGATTGACTCATTTTTTAAAGGGATTGTACAATGGTCAAACCGTTGGCTTGCAAATAGGGCAGGAATCATACAAGCTTTCATCATTTGCATCAGCCAACTGCTTGGCTGTTTTTCCGGAAGGAGAAACAGTATTCAACAAAGGCCAATTGATAGACATTCATTTACTCCCACAATAATTGAACGTGTCGCTTACCCTATTTTTTATATTGCTTTTGTTTGTTGTGGCATTTTTATATGCCGCTGTTGGCCATGGGGGCGCCAGTGGCTACCTGGCCTTGATGGCAATTTTTGGCATGGCACCTGAATTCATGAAGCCAACAGCATTGTTGCTCAACCTTTTTGTTTCATTGTCTGCTTTTGTCCTGTTTTATAAGGAAGGGCATTTCAAATGGAAAATATTTCTGCCCTTCGCATTGGCCTCTATTCCTTTTTCCTTTTTGGGAGGAATGATTGCTCTTGATGCATCTGTCTATAAAAAAATACTGGGTATCCTGTTGTTGATTCCTGTTGCCCGGTTGTTGTTTTTCCCAAACAAAGATTACTACGACTTGAGACAATCAATATTCCTTCTTTCCCTGTTGATAGGAGCTTGTATTGGTTTTTTATCGGGATTGATTGGCATTGGAGGCGGAATTATTCTCTCACCCATATTGCTCTTGCTTGCATGGACAGACCAGAAGCAAACCGCAGCCATCAGCGCATTGTTCATTTTTGTAAATTCGATATCTGGACTTGCAGGACAACTCACAAAAGGAATTGAATTCCAGTCTGGCATGGTTGCTTTTGTGGGCGTGGCTTTTGCAGGAGGATCATTGGGCGCCTGGTTTGGCGCAAGAAGGTTCAACCAAAATATTTTGAAGTACTTGTTGGCTATAGTGTTACTGATGGCTTCCATCAAACTACTGTTGACATAAAATAATACGCATGATTGAAGTGATGTTTTTTGGACAGTTGGCAGATGGTACAGGTGTTTCTTCCGTGATGATAGAGGAAGTTGCCAATACAGACATGCTGATCAATCTGATGAAGAAGCATTATCCTTCTCTGGAATCTTCAACATACATGGTGGCTATCAACAATACCATGGTTACAGAAAACACGATTATTAGACCCGGCAGCAAGATAGCCTTCATGCCACCATTTTCAGGGGGATAACGATGAATCAAGCAATTCAATACGATAGATACCAAAGGCAACTCATCCTGAAAGGATTTGGAATGGCAGGTCAACAAAAGCTCAGCGAGGCAAGGGTTTTGGTGATTGGCGCTGGAGGATTGGGCTGTCCAATCATGCAATACCTTGTTGCTGCAGGTGTCGGACATATTGGAATTGCAGACCATGACAAGGTGAGTCTTTCTAACCTTCACAGACAGATTTTATTCGGAACTGAAGACATCAATTCATACAAGGTTGATGTCGTAAAACAAAAAATGTTGTCACTCAACAGTGGTGTGAACATACATGCATGGAATGAACGATGGACTCAGCAACATTGCCTTCAGCATTTTCCGGATTATGATGTGATTGTTGACGCAACAGACAATTTTGCTTCCAGATACCTCATTAACGATGCCTGTGTCTTGTTGGGTAAACTACTTGTTTTTGGTGCCGTATCACAATTTGACGGACAGGTAGCTGTTTTTAACCAACTGCAAACGGATGGAAGCAGGTCTGTGAATTATCGCGATTTGTTTCCTCTGCCACCTTCGGATGGTGAAGTACTCAATTGTTCAGAAGGTGGAGTATTGGGTGTATTGCCTGGCATGATTGGAACAATGCAAGCCACCGAAGTCATCAAGCTGATTACCGGGCTGGGAAAAACATTATCAAACAGGCTTTGGAATTACAATGCATTAACACAGGAGGTGTTCATCATGCAGTTGGTTTCCAATCCCGTCAGCCATCAACAGATTCCATCCTCTAAAGAACAATTTATGGCTACGGATTATGAGTGGTTGTGCGCAATTCCACAGAGGGGAATCACAGAAATTGAAATGCTGGATTGGCAAGAAAACTTTTTAGGCCACTTGTTCGTTGACATAAGAGAACCCCATGAATTACCCCGATTGGATTCTTTCTGTTCCTCGCTTGGATTGGAATGGATGGAGTTACCTTTGTCAAGCCTGGAAAGCAACATCAGTTGCCTCATGGGTAAAAATGTGTTATTTGTTTGTCAGTCAGGTCTGAGGAGTCTGATGGCGGCTAATATGCTCATGAAAGCAAGCCCAGGCGCATCAGTATTCAGCCTGAAAGGGGGAGTACATGGTTTGGCAGAAAAAAATCTAATTTGAAACAATGGATACAAAAAAGGTAAAAAATATTTTCACAGAAGGGCCAGTGGAACCCGCATTCATCGCAGACAGCATTGCAAAACATGCTACCAAAACTTCGATAGGTGGACACAGTATTTTTCTTGGTCAGGTAAGGGCTGATATGATCAATGGCAAACAGGTGGAGGCAATAGAATACACCAGTCATGTTGAAATGGCACTGGAAAAAATGACCAAAATCCGGGAGGATATTTTTGCCCAATATGATTTGACCTGCATGCATGTTCATCATAGCCTGGGAGTCATCAAAGCAGGAGAAATTTGCCTTTTTGTTTTTACCTCTTCAAAGCATCGCAAGGATGCGATTGATGCATGTACAGCATGTGTAGAACGGATCAAGGCCGAACTGCCTGTATGGGGAAAAGAAATTTTTGAAGGAGAAGGATATCAATGGAAAATAAATCATTAATCTCATGGTAAACATCACACATAAATCATCTACCCTGCGTGAGGCTATTGCAATGGGTATTCTCACTGTTTCAAAGCAGGAAACCATTGATGCTATCGTCAACAGGAAAGTACCCAAAGGGGATGTGTTTGAATTCAGCAGGGCAGCCGGTTTGCTGGCCTGCAAGAAAACCTATGAGGTGATTCCCGATTGTCACCCTTTGCCTGTTGAATATACAGCCATCACGCATGAGATTGAAGGGCTGAATATCATCATCAGGGTTGAAGTACATACTGTCTATAAGACAGGAGTAGAGGTGGAGGCCATGCATGGAGCGGCCATCACCGCATTGACCATGTATGACATGTTGAAGCCCATTGATGATTCCATTGAAATTTCTTCCATCAGGCTTGAAAAAAAGAAAGGGGGCAAAAGCGATATCAAATATGCATATCCAGACACCTTAAGGGTGGCGGTCATCACTTGTAGCGATACTGTCAGCAAGGGTTTGAATGTCGACAAGAGTGGAGATGTGATTGAAGAAAAGCTGAAGAAACACAAACTCACTGTCTCTCACAGACAGGCCATTGCGGATGAGCTTGATGTGATTCAGGCAACAGCCAGGCAATTGATCGCTGAAGGATTTCAACTGATTTTATTTACCGGAGGAACAGGACTTTCTCCAAGGGATGTAACGCCAGATGCTATTAGGCCATTGATTGAGCGAGAGGTGCCAGGCATCATGGAGGCTGCAAGAGATTATGGACAGCAACGTACTCCTTATGCCATGCTGAGCAGAGGAATTGCAGGATTTGTAGGAGAAACGCTGCTGATTACTTTGCCCGGATCACCAAGGGGTGCAGCAGAAAGCATGGATGCATTGTTTCCGTACATCCTTCATGTGTTCAGGGTTAGAGAAGGCGTTAGGCATGATTAAACCAACATGAGTGTAGACCCCATATATTTTGATTATAATGCTTCCACACCCTGTGATCCTCAAGTGGTGGAAGCCATGTTGCCATACTTCTCCCAACATTTTGGGAATGCTTCCAGCAAAACCCATGCACATGGATGGTTTGCTGAGGATGCAGTTTCCCAGGCGCGTGAGCAGGTAGCCTCCTTGATAGGTGCTGATGCAAAGGAAATCATTTTTACATCTGGTGCTACCGAGTCTATCAACCTTTCCATTCAAGGTTTGGCGCAGAAGCATGTTTCAAGAGGAAAACATATCATCACTGTTGCCACTGAGCACAAGGCCGTATTGGATGTTTGTGCATATTTAGAGGAGCAGGGATACAACATCACCTATCTTCCGGTTGATGCGATGGGCATGATAGCGCTTGATCAGTTGGAGGGAGCTATTCGAAAAGACACGGTGCTGATCGCTGCCATGTATGCCAACAACGAAACGGGTGTTATACACCCTGTTGCTGCTATTGGACACATTGCCCAACAACATTCCATTCCTTTTTTTTGTGATGCCACACAGGCAGTGGGAAAGATTCCAGTAGATGTACAGGCTGATTATATCGATATGATGGCCTTCTCAGCCCACAAGATGTATGGTCCAAAAGGAACAGGTGCGCTGTTTATCAGAAAAAAAAATCCGCTATTGGAAATACCTCCATTGTTTTTCGGAGGTGCCCACGAACGAAAATTGCGCAGCGGCACGTTGAACGTTCCGGGAATCGTTGGAATGGGAAAAGCTGCTGAATTGTGTAATTCGATGATGGCATCAGAGGCTAAGCGCTTAGAAGAACTTCGTGATATTTTTTGGAAGGAAATTGGGGCTATTGAAGGAGTTGAGTGGAATGGACAACAAGATCAATCGCTTACACATGTTGCCAATATTTGTTTTGGTATGGATGGTGGAGACAAACTGATCAAAATGTTGTCTAAACATGTATCCGTCTCTTCTGGCGCTGCATGCTCATCAGCTACCGTAGAACCATCACATGTATTAAAAGCCATGGGCCTCTCAGACGCTAAAGCACACTCTTCTATCCGCTTTAGTTTTGGTAGATTCACCACTTTGCAGGAAATCACTATAGCAATAGAAGAAATCAAAAAAGCGGTATCTCGTTTGTCTTGATTGTTGATTTGGGTGGATGTAGATTGGATATAGTTCAATACTTTTTAGCAAATTTTTTTCATAGGATCTGAATATTCCAGCACCAAGTTTTGTAATTTTATAGAGACTAAAATTACTCAAGTGAACACCGACCTGGCCAAACAATTGTCCTTACTTGCCTTCCTGCGGTCGGCCTGTTCACATGTTCCATAAATTCAGCATTTCCAATCGTTTTTCTGAAACTTTTTAATCATTTAAACTTTTTCAAATGAAGACGATACTCGTTTTTGGAATGGGAAAGGTGGGCACATTGGTAGGCATTTTGCTGAACAAGCGTTTTGCTGTCACCGGATTTGATAAAAACATTCCCACAGAACCCACTGGATTTGACTGCATCCAAGGGGATATTCATGATCAGTCTCTCCTGGAGCAAACCATTCCTCAGTTTGATGCAGTGGTTTCCTGCATGCCATATAATTTGAATCTTTCCATTGCGCGCATCGCCCATGCGCATGGCATCCATTATTTCGATCTTACCGAAGATGTTCCCACAACTGAAGCCATCATGCAGATGTCTCTGACAGCAACGGCAGTCATGGCGCCACAATGTGGACTGGCGCCCGGTTTGATTGGCATCATTGGCGCCAACCTTGCTCATCGCTTCACCAAACTTCGAGACATTGAACTCCGTGTAGGTGCATTGCCCCGTTATCCCAACGGGTTGCTGGCCTATTCTTTCACATGGTCGCCTGCCGGTGTGATCAACGAATACATCAACGATGCTGAAGTGATCCACAATGGCACAAGGAAAATGGTTCCGTCACTTGACGGAATCGAAAGCATCAATATTGAAGGAAGGGATTACGAAGCCTTCAGTACCTCCGGTGGTTTGGGTACCATGTGCCAGACCTATGCAGGAAAGGTGGATACCCTGAATTATAAAACCATCCGTTACCCGGGTCATGCACAACTCATGCGTTTTCTGTTGTATGAGTTGATCCTGAAAGACAAACGCGAACTGGTGGAATCGATTTTAACAGAAGCCAAACCTCCGGTAGAAGATGATGTAGTTCTGGTTTATGCCGTTGTTGAAGGATGGAAAGGCAATGCACTTGCCAGGGAAGAATACTACCGCTCCTTCCATCCCATCGACATCAACGGGAAAAAGTGGAGGGCCATTTCATGGACCACAGCTGCTTCAATTGCTGCAGTGGTGGAAATGGTGGCTGATCAGCAGCTGCCTCAAAAAGGCTTCCTTAAGCAGGAAGAAATAGATTTTAGTACCTTTCTGGAAACACAAAACGGACAATTGTTTAAAGGATAAATTATACCACATGAACAAGATTCAAGAACTTCAAATCGTCATGGATGCATTGATGGACAAGTACAGTGATCGCGTGCCGGATGTAAAAAAAATCATACAGGCCATGATCGACAAGGGAATCATCAACAAAGCCGATGATATCCAGAATGATCATATTGCTTTTCGTTCACTGGGCGTGCCGCAACTGGGTATTCAATCGTTAGAGAAAATATTTCTTCACTATGGCTATACCAAAAGGGAGCATTTGAATTTTGAAGCCAAGAAGCTGGATGCCTACTGGTATGCCCCTCCCGCACCCAATTTTCCCCGCATCTTCATCAGTGAGCTCAGGGTTCATGAACTGAGTTCAGCGGCGCAAGCGATACTGCATTCATACACTGATGAAGTTGCCCATGATCCGGTGGACGACCTGAACCTTGATGATCCCAAGGCTGTTGGTGAGTTCTTGCACCAGGGGTTGTGGAGACTGCCAACAGTTGAAGATTATCAAGCCCTGCAGGCCGAATCCGAATATGCTTCCTGGGTGATATACAACCGGTATTATTTGAATCATTATACCATCAGCCTCCACCACCTTCCTCAGGCCTACAATACCTGTGCCGCCTTCAATGATTTTCTTGAAGGCATTGGTATCAAATTGAATGACGCGGGAGGGAAGATCAAGATCAGTCCGGATGGACTGCTTTGTCAAAGCTCAACAGTGGCCCAGATCATTGATGCACCGTTTGCTGATGGCCGATCTTTGCCCATTGCCGGCAGTTATGTAGAGTTTGCAGAGCGAAGGGTTTTGCCAGAATTTGCACACTTAAAACACAAAGACCTGAAGCGGGAGCATTTCCGTGAAGGCTTTGAAGCCGGCAATGCCGACAAGATTTTTGAAAGCACTTTCAGTTCACAGGTTAAAAAATAGGGTATGATCAACAATGCATTGCAGCAGCTGGGGATTCAGCAACTGAATCCCGGTATGTCTACCGGCACGCACCATTGGAATGGCAGGGAATCTTTGCTTGCGTCAAGATCTCCTGTTGATGGACAGGTGATAGGTACTGCTCACCTGGGCAGCCTGGATGATTATCATCAGATCATCGATACTGCCCATCAGGCTTTCTTATCATGGCGAAGTGTACCTGCCCCCAAGCGCGGTGAGATCATTCGTCAGATCGGTGATCGCCTTCGTCAGCACAAAGACTCCTTGGGCAAGCTTGTCTCTTATGAGATGGGTAAAAGTTTACAGGAGGGATGGGGTGAGGTTCAGGAGATGATTGACATCTGCGATTTCGCTGTGGGCCTGTCACGCCAACTCTATGGCTTGACGATGCATTCCGAACGCCCGCTGCATCGGATGTACGAGCAATACCATCCCTTGGGTGTGGTTGGCATCATCTCTTCCTTCAATTTTCCGGTTGCGGTTTGGTCCTGGAATGCCATGATTGCATGGGTATGCGGGAACACCTGTGTCTGGAAACCCTCTGAGAAAACGCCCCTGACGGCCATTGCCTGTCAGCGCATCGTTGCATCAGTGTTTGCAGAAAACAATATTCCGGAAGGGGTTTCCTGTTTGATCGTAGGGGATTCTCTTATCGGCAAAGCCATGGCTGCTGATGAAAGGGTTTCGCTGGTTTCGGCAACAGGTTCAACTGCTATGGGCAGGTCCGTTGCGGCAACTGTTGCACAACGATTGGGCAAAAGCTTGCTGGAACTGGGAGGCAACAATGCCATCATCATTGCACAGGAAGCGGATCTTAAGCTGGTGATACCTGCAGTTGTGTTTGGTGCTGTGGGCACTTGCGGACAGCGATGCACCACCACAAGAAGATTGATTGTTCATCGGTCCGTTTATGATGATGTTAAGATCGCATTGACCAATGCCTATAGCCAATTGAAAATCGGTAATCCGCTGCTGCCTGAAAATCATGTTGGCCCATTGATTGATCTTGGTGCCGTTCATTCTTTTTCTGCCGCGATACAGCAGGCAAAAGACGAAGGAGGGAAACTGCTCGCAGGTGGGGTGAATTTGGTTGGAGATGGGTATGATTCGGGTTGTTATGTAGAACCCGCCATTGTGGAGATGACAAGCCAAACAAATATTGTCAAGGAAGAGACCTTTGCACCCATCCTTTATCTTATTCCGTATGACAGCCTGGATGAGGCCATTGCCGTGCAGAACGCTGTGCCACAGGGACTTTCATCAGCCATCTTCACCCGGAATCTTGCAGAAGCGGAAGCCTTCCTCTCGGTGAGGGGATCCGACTGCGGCATTGCCAATGTCAATATCGGAACCTCCGGCGCCGAAATCGGAGGCGCTTTTGGTGGAGAAAAGGCAACAGGAGGAGGCAGGGAAAGCGGCTCCGACAGCTGGAAATATTATATGCGTCGACAGACCAATACGATCAATTATGGAACAACCATGCCTTTGGCCCAGGGGATCAGGTTTGAATTTTAGCGTTTAAAAATTGAATAGTATGAGCACAGAAGTTTCAAGGAACACAGATCAATCTGCACCACCAGATTTCCTTCCATTGTTGGGGACTGATTTTGTAGAGTTCTATGTGGGCAATGCCAAGCAAGCAGCACATTATTATAAAACTGCTTTTGGTTATCAAGATTTAGCGTATTCAGGTCCTGAGACGGGCGACCGTGAAAAAGTTTCTTATGTATTGAAGCAAGATAAAGTTCGGTTGATGCTTACTACAGCTTTGCATCCTGATCATCCTATTGCACAGCACACTACTTTTCATGGTGATGGAGTGAAGGCCATTGCACTCACTGTTAATGATGCGCGAGATGCTTTTCATCAAACAACTTCCAGAGGTGCAAAAGCTTATATGGAGCCAAAGGAAATAAGTGATGAACATGGAACAGTAGTGATGAGCGGAATTCATGTCTATGGCGATACAGTTCATTTGTTTGTAGAACGCAAGAATTATACTGGATTTTTTTTACCTGGATTTAGAGCATTGACATCAGCATATAATCCAGAGCCTGTGGGCCTAAAGTATATTGATCATTGTGTAGGAAATGTAGGTTGGAATGAAATGAATCCTTGGGTGAAGTTTTATGAGGATGTGATGGGATTTAAAAACATATTGACCTTTGACGACAAGCAGGTATCTACTGAGTATTCTGCATTGATGAGTAAGGTGATGAGCAATGGAAATGGGTATGTAAAGTTCCCTATCAATGAACCTGCTAAAGGGAAGAAAAAATCACAGGTAGAAGAGTACTTGGATTTCTATGGTGGTCCTGGTGTACAGCATATTGCAATTGCGACAGACAATATTATGGATACCATCATTAAACTCCGTTCAAGGGGTGTTGAGTTTCTTCAAGTGCCAGGTACCTATTATGATGATTTGGCTAAACGTGTTGGCCCGATTGAAGAAGATATTGAAAAGCTTCGTCCATTAGGCATTTTAGTCGATCGTGACGACGAAGGATATCTGTTGCAGATCTTTACCAAGCCTGTGGAAGACCGACCAACACTGTTTTATGAAATCATCCAGCGCCGGGGTGCAAAATCTTTTGGAGCGGGTAATTTCAAAGCCTTGTTTGAAGCGTTGGAAAGAGAACAAGCATTAAGGGGAAATTTATAGATTGCGGGATAACTATTGTTTGATTTTAGCATCCAGACGATTTAATGCTAAAGTAGCACCCAAAGAAAGCTAAGATAAGTTGCAAAGAAGAACACCCAGAATAATTGGTAAAACCTTCGAATGCTTTTTTGTTCATCTAGACGAGCAGTTTGAAGGTGTACTAAAAATGCAACACTCAGTACGATCAAACTATACATCAACATATGCTCTGCTGCTGTATAGCTCCAAAAAATACACCAGCCATAAGCAGCCATCACAAATGCTGCTCCTAAATATAATGCTATTTTGGGCGAGTAGAGCAATGGAAATGTTCTGTATCCAAAGTGAGCATCGCCAGCCCTATCGGGTAGGTCCTTGTACCAGGCAATGGCCAGGCTAAATGCAGAAATGAAAATGGTAAGTGGATAAATAACAGGTTCAATGTTGAAGGTGCCGTGAAACATATTTGAAAAATGCAAAGCCATTCCAATATTGACCAATACTCCTCGAACAATTGTTATGGATAAGGCTGCGGGCAAATGGTGCTGTTTGAGTTGAATTGGAGGCACAGAATATGCAATGCCTAACAAGAGGATCACAACAATCAACAGTAGCAATACCCAATGCAAGAGTGCAGCTGCACCAACCGCAATAATCCCTGAAATAATCACAATTATTTTTGCAGTTGATATGTCTAATTCACCTGATGCTATTGGAAGCTCCGGCTTGTTTATTTTATCCAGTTCAACATCAATCACCTGGTTTAAGCCGGTGATACAAACATTACAGCCCAATGCCGAAACCAAGGTAATGAGTAAAATGAAGTACTGATTGGTCAAACTTCCTCCTTGCAATAAAAACAAGACTACTATGCTGACTGTCGATCCAATGATGGTATGCGGTCGACTAAATTTCCAAAGCGTGTGTAAGGTCATGATGAAATGGGTTGTGCTATGATGACAATAAGGTTTCCTTGTAACTGTTGTATTCTTTTTACTTCAATTGAATATTGGTGATCTGCAAATTCACAGACTAATTCCTTGTATTGTTTTGCTGTTTTACTTTTGAAAACAGAAAGCCATCCATCCCATGCAACAGTAACAAGCTGTATGGGTATAAGGTAAGTCGTGATCATGCGTAAGATAGAGAATGGACGGATAGCCCAGGCAGTAAGCGGTTGTATTATAAAGGCGGCTAATGTTACCTGTATAAAAGAAAGCAAAGAAGGTTCCAATACTTCAGCAATGATACAACTGGCTTTTGCCGCCTTCATTTTTTTGATCAGCTGATTTTGTTGCGCTGAACTGAAATGGTGAAAAGCATTGAAGAGGCTATATTGTTTTCCATTTTGAGGTTGGAACTTGTTTAGGTCCAATGGCTCAGGCTCCACTTCTATTTGTTTTTTTACTTCATTTGAAACGGAATCAGGATATAAATCGCTTAAAGTATAATGAATTTGATGTGAGACATTTTTTTGGAGATAGCATGCAGGCCAGCCGCTTCCACTGGCTAAGTCAATCCACTGCTGTGAAGGGAATTTGATTATTTCTTTTAGTAAAGGACGATGCAATTTTAACTGAACACTGATCCAGCCCACATATTCCAATTGCATTTTTCGCAAATAGGAGGGAAACCACGGATAATCTTCCAGTTCTTTCAGAAACATTTGGTTAATTTACGGATAATTCTATTGCATGTCGCCATACGTTCTTTTTTCTTTTGCAGGAGCAGCTATTCTGGTTGTTACATTGCTTATTGAATTTGCTGTTAGGAAAAATTGGCTAGCATATTTTTTAGGAAGAAAATTGTTGCATGTCATTGCGATTGGTACAACAGCTTGGATTATTGACAAAGGTCTTGAATCCTATACGCTTGGTATGATCTTGGTTGCTTTAGGAATACTCTTGATCGTGGTTCTTTTTCAATTCAAATGGGGATTACAGCAAGAATCTTCTTATGGGATTGCTTTGTTTCCTATCTCATTGGGAGCGTTATTGATGCTTGGAGTTCCTGCAGCATGGGTTGCAACAGCAGCCTGGGTATTGGCAGTCAGTGATGCAAGTGCCGGATGGATCGGCAGAAAATGGGGATCACCTAAGTACAATTTTTTATCAGAATCCAAATCATACCAAGGGGCTTCAGCATTTTTTATTACTGCACTCATTTGCATGGCTATACGCTTTCCTGATTTGCACCTGGGCTGGTGGATTTTGCTTTCATTCTTGCCAACATTAACAGAACTTTTTTCATGGAGGGGGAGTGATAATTTATTTCTACCCATTTTCACGGTAGCATGGATTCAATTGGTGCTCAGTACACCTCATTTGGGTTCTTGGATTTGGCTGCTGGTTGCTGCAATGAGTTTAATCTTCCTTGCTTGGTGGGTGATACACAAAAACTGGTTGGATCAAACGGGTTTCTGGGCCGCATTATGGATAGCAGCCATGTTGTGGATGAGTGGAGGATGGAAAGCCTTGTCTGCACCTGTTTTTCTTTTGGTGTTAGGTTCTGTTGCAGGTAGGTTGTTTGGGGCAAGCCATTCTTCCGAAAAAAGAACAGCACAACAAGTATTTTCAAATGGTTGGATTGGGGTGGTATTGTATATGATGTACGGATTGACCGATCAATTTTACTGGCAACTGCTTGCCTGGTCTTCTTTTGCCATAAGCATTTGCGATACGATAAGCAGTGAGGTAGGCACTGCTATTGGCGGAGAGACATATAATATCCTCAATTTTCGTGTGATGCAACCGGGCGTGTCGGGAGGAATTTCTGTTGCAGGAACGAGTGCTGGCTTTATTGCATTGCTGCTTTTGGCAGGTTGTTTGTATTTTATTTTACCCGTTTCTTACATTGAATTGTCGTGGGTGGTTGCCACTGGCATGATGGGTATGCTGGTAGATAGTTTCATGGGCAGCCGCTGGCAGGCATTGTGGAAGCAGGGGGATAATTGGACAGAAATTTCCGGGGCTCAGCCAGATGGTCAATTGGTGAAGGGATTGGCTTGGCTCGATAACCATTGGGTGAATTTTTTGAGCAACGCGATTACGATGATTTGCTCTTATTTGTTGTATGCTATTTTTTTCCTTTAACCGTAAAATCAATCGAAGTTAGTTTTTAAAACTGAACTCGTTTCCAGTCCACACTAACCTGAGACCCTTCTGCTAAGATGATTGAATCTGGTGTTTGGTTGTTGAGTCCAGAAAATGCATCTCCATACATTGATTTGAAATCGCAATCTATATGTGTATCCAGCATTTTATGTGTCATCCACTTAGGGTGACGAATTTTGTATTCTTGTGTACTTGCAGCTGATATTTTAGTAAAACCAAAGTAACGTTCAAAGATAAATTCTTCTATTGTAGCTTGCTCTATTGTATATTTATTTGTATCTGATTTTACTGTTATAGAATTCCATTTGTCATTTATTTTCCACTCATATTTTATATGCTTATGTTCTGAAATATCAATTGTGTTTTTGGTTGGGATGGATATATAATGTTCCTTGTATAATTTATTGGCCAATAGCGCAACAATTTTGAAAGGGACCGTTTCATTAATAAATACAACTCCCTTTTTAATTTTTCCGTCTTCTATTTTTCTAACATAAAATCTCAGGTTGATCTCCTCAAAAGATCCAAAAAAGGGGATTGGCACGCCAAATAACCTGGTTTTTTTGAACATAAATCCAACCAGACTAACGTAGGTTTTATTGTTATAAAAATCCAACTCAACACCTTTGGGTAAATATGGTTCTAAAGCCGTAGGTTCCATTTCATAATTAGCCATGATTAGATTCTCCCAATTGGCCCTCAAAAAAGTATTACCCATTCAATTTAAACAACAATTTGATGCAATTGTTTGACCAATTGTAATCGGTTTGACTGATTGGCTGTAAAAGTCAACAATCTGTTTATTTGGAGTACAATTTTTTATTTTCAATGCAACTTATATTCCAAAGACGCTTATCTTAGAATTTTATCATTGTAAAATCTAAAACGCTGAGATGGGAAATGTGCCTACGTTGTCCAAATATTTACTGATTACCCTGTTTTTTAATTTGGTAACTCTTGCTGTTAACGGACAAAAACTAAAGGAATTCATCGCCGATAAGAAAGAATTCTTTACAGCAAAATTTGAAGACAGTTCAGGTAAATCCAACTTTCTTGTGTATCCTACGCTGGCGTATACCCCTGAAACGAGAACTGAAATCGGGCTGGTGAATCTTTTTCTTTTTTATGCTAAAAATGACAAGAAAAACAGGCTCAGTGAGATCAATACATTCAGTTTTTATACAGCAGAAAAACAATACGGAGTTTGGCTCGATCATGCTATTTATGGCGATGGAGAAAAATGGTTTTTTCTTGGCAGGGGTAAGTTTCAATACTTCCCGATGAAATACTATGGTATTGGAATAGGAGCACCTGAAGAGGGATACGCCGTTGTAAACAATACCAATGTACAACTTCGTGAAAGGGTACTCAGAAAAGTAAAAGGAAATCTTTTTGTTGGAGCAGAGTTTGATTTTCAAAAAATGTACAACGTTAGTTTTACCAAAACCAATCCAGTTAATTATGACTATCCAAACGGATATAAGGGCTCGAGTAACATAGGCTTTGGGATGGGCTTGGTATACGATAACAGAAAAAATGTAATGAACGTGAGGGAAGGCTTGTTTGCAGAACTTGCTTTTCTCAACTATTCTGCATCGCTTGGCAGCACCAATTCATTCCGCAGCACACAGTTTGATGTCCGATATTTTAGAAAAGGCATTAATCCCAAAGATGTGTTAGCACTCCAAGGATCCGCACTGTTGAACAAGGGGGATGCTCCTTTCAACCAGATGGCCATGATGGGAGGGGAGAGCATGATGCGGGGATATTACTTAGGGCGATTCAGGGATAAGAATATGCTTGCTACCCAGGCGGAATACAGGTTTCTTCCGTTTACATTCAGCAACCGGTGGGGAGCAGCTGCCTTCGTTTCTGGTGCTACAGTAGCTCCAACTGCAATAAATCTGTTATCATCACAATTTAAAATGGCAGGGGGCGTCGGTGCAAGGTATCTTATCTTCAAATCAAAAGATATCTTTGTTCGTTTTGATGTTGCCTTTACCCGAGAAGGGAATGGTTACTATTTTTTCATTGGGGAAGCTTTTTAATTTGGTCTTGTTCATTGATTCATCAATTTGTTTTGAAACCTCTGTTCAATCTCTTGTAATTGACCCTTTTTCGCAATTTTATTCTATTTTAGAATACCAGTATCAATAAAAAATAATTCATGTCAACACTAAAAAGGATCTTCAAACAAAATACGCACAATTCATTTTTTAAAGCCCTTGCTGGATTCGGCAGGTCATTAAACCGCTTGTATGAAAATAGAAACCATGATATTTATAGCAATGGCGAACTAACAGTGTTGAAAAAAATTGCCACAATGAAGCCCAGCCTTATTATTGATGGTGGTGCCAATGTTGGTGATTATTCTGTATTGGCAAATCAAATCATGCCGGATTGTACCATATATGCTTTTGAACCTGTCGAAGCTACATTTCAACACTTGCTATCAAATATTCAAGATTTACAAAATGTTGTGCCCATTAAAAAGGGATTATTCAAAGAGAATTGTGAATTGGAAATCAATCTATTCAATTCTAATGAACATTCTTCCATCTACGATATTGAAGGATTACCCCAAGGATCAGATCAGAAACAAACAATTGAGCTTGTTCGAGGCGATGATTTTATAAGGGATCATAACATTGCTTCTGTTGATTTTTTGAAACTTGATGTTGAAGGTGCAGAATTTGATGCCCTGCTCGGATTTGAAAATGCAATCAAGCAAGGAACAATCAAAGCAGTTCAATTTGAATATGGGTATATCAATATTTCAACCAAGAAATTACTCATCGATTACTATACCTTTTTTGAAGCAAATGGATATATTCTTGGTAAAGTTTTTCCGAAGATTGTAGAATTCAGGAAATACCATTTTAAATATGAGGACTTTATCGGGCCCAATTTCATCGCAGTCAAAAAAACAGAGACCGCACTCATTCAACTGCTAAGCAATGGTTAAATATTAAATGGTAAAGCATTTACCTATTAGAAAGTTGGTTCTTTATGGTATAGATCTGTTTACGCATCACATCTAAATCACCAATCAAGATATAATATTCATATTCGTACACTGAATTTTTATAAAGGACTTCATCTCTTATTGGAGCAATATAGGAAGTGGACCCATCGCTGGCATCCTTATCCGGTACACCAGCCATCCCAGCCAGAAACATGGTGCAAATGGGATTGTAGACTGCCATGCCATAATGGGTATCATCAACAAATGCCATCCAATTTTCAGCCACATGTTCATACCTGCCCCAAAATCCCGTTGAAAGGTTTTTTACTACCAATTTTTTAATTGGGCTATTTTTAAAGGGGGTATCACCCTCATACATGTACAGGTTTTTCAAGGCAGAAATAGGGTAAACTGCCGGCAATTCCTGATTGCGCACGAGGCTATCTCCATAGAGCTGGTCTGTACGGTGACAAGTCAGTCGGTTGCGAATCTTTAAGATATTGCCCTGCAAAAATGTCCATTGTTCCATTTCTGCCTCGGCAGGTTTGTTGTTCATGTCCCATTGCATGGGAATACACTTGACATACAAGGTGTCTTTTGATTCCTTGTAATCAAGAATCCGCGCCCTGTTGCGAAATGCATCTCCAACCTGAATGGGGTTCCATGCCCAGGGAGACCAACTCGGTGATTGCCCATCCGCTTTTCGATCAAGGCTTTTACCTGCATAGTAGGACTGTTGAATATAACGACCTTCATCAGCAATATTCACCAGGCTATGTGTAGAACCTGACTTTGAAATCCATGAAATGGCACCACCCCGGCTCAAATCAAATTTTACGGTCAGTATGCCATTATCTGCTACCAGTTCTTTGGGACGCTGTAAACTCTCTTGCTTACCTGTTTGCCCTGAACAGTAGGCTAAGGGTATCAGTGTCAGAAAGGTTAAAATAATTCTCATTAGGGGATTATTTTTGATTCCATCCATCCATTATTCCTGATTTAATATCAGTATAACTTGTAATAGCCCAAATAACAATGACAATGAATAAAATTGTTTTCCAGTGGGTTTTTACCAGTGCTTTTAAGTCATTGAGAAAATGATTCATATCTGTGATTTTAATGTAGGCGTCATTTAGACGACATTTTGCCTATGCCAGGGCAAAAATACAAATAGATGGCTCCTTTTTCTAGAAAAGATAAAATCAATAATTGTCTCTAAATAAAAAAATGTTAAGAAACAATTCTTTCTAACTGTTTAATTTTAAACCCTTTAATATTGCAAAATGATGAAACATTTGTTTCCAAACAGTATAGACAATGATTACAAGGGCAACAAACTTCCCATGTACTTATTTTACTTGGTAACAGCCTTTACGGTTGTCAGGTCAATCATACACCTCGTTTTTCCAGATGGTGGGGCACAAAGCATTGCTACCATACCATTGCATTTATATTCTAAAGACGCATCTGATACCATCATTCATATGTTTGCAGAATGGGGTTTGAGTCAATTGCTTTTTGGACTTTTCTATATCGCAGTCTTGATTAAATATAAAAGCCTGATTCCACTGATGTATTTATTTCTGGTTTTAGAATATTCAACAAGATTATTGCTCAGCTTCTATAAACCTTTTGCGCTGGAAGGACAAGCACCTGGAGGAATAGGCAATTATGTTTTGGTTCCATTGTTTATCCTAATGTTCATTTTATCCTTAAAAAATAATCGGTAATAATTATTTTGATAACCATGGGTGCAATTTTAAAACTCATTTTTTAATTTCATTTTAAAACAGTACAATGAAAATATTAATCGTTCTTCTTTCATTATTTACCATTTTTCAAAATTTACCGGAGCATAGTATTATTGGAACTTGGAATACCTTAGAAGACAATACATCAATTCAAATAATAGAGCAAAAAGGTATCCTCTTTGGACGGATTAAAGCTTCTGATAATACAAAAGCACAAGTTGGTAGATTGATTTTAAAAGATTTGGTTAAATCCGGAAACTCATGGACAGGGAAAATATTTGCAGTTAAAAAAAATCAATGGTATGATGTTGAAATAACTTCAGAAAAGAATAGTCTGAATCTTAAAATACAAATTGGTTTTCTACATAAAAATTTGAAATGGGAAAAGTCATAAGATGTAGCTTGTCTGGTGACAGATGATCTTTCAGTACATTTAAACAATATTTCCATTCATGATTCATCGTCTATTTTCAGAACCTTTGTCCTCTCATAATAGTGTTGCACTAGATCTCAGCGCCACCAATTCAGAATTGAATTCATCCATCCATGGTAATATTTCTGTATTCTGTGATTACATAACGGAGAAATTGGGTGGAAGGATTGGTTTTGGTGGTTACCTCGAGCATCGGGTCATTTATGAGTCACACGAGAATTTTGCCACAGCCCTCGAGGATTTTAGGAATATTCATCTGGGTATGGATTTTTGGACAACAGCCGGCACTTCTGTTTTTGCTCCATTGGCAGGTGTGGTGCATAGCTTTCAGGTCAATCAGGGATCCGGAAATTATGGCCCAACGATTATCTTGTTTCATCCCGATGAAAAAATATACAGTTTGTATGGACATCTGGAAAATAAAGATTTAGTTCAGCTGGAAGTAGGCGCGCCGATAACTAGAGGACAGCTGCTTTGCCACTTAGGAGAACCTCATGAAAATGGGGGATGGCCACCACACCTGCATTTTCAATTGATTCGGGATATGCAAGGTTTTCAAGGGGACTATCCTGGCGTTTGTTCTCTGCGAGATCTTACATTTTATCAGAATAACTGCCCGGATCCATCTGCTTTTTCATTCGCCATTTGAACACGAAGTTTCCTCATCTGTTAGCAGACGCTTGTCTGTTTAGCATTTAATTGCTTGTAATCGCTTTGGTTTTAAAGATGCATTTGATGCACTGGTTATACTACTTTTATTAGAATAAATATAAACTTGATGTCCAAATAGTTTTGGTAGAATTATTTTCAACCAATGGTTCTATTCATTTTAAACTTTCCTGTTTCCAAGCCCTTTCCCTAATCCTAATGCATTGCTAGACAAAGAAAAAGCCATCATTTCTGATGGCTTGTCCAAGTGTCTCTCCTATTATTAAAAGGTGTAACTATTATACGGTGTTAGTGGCTAGCTTTCATTTTTCCCATTTTTTTGAAAGCATATTTCACAGCAAAATAAATTACCAACGCAGAAAGTACTCCAGTCAAAAAGTCTGTCAATGGAACCATTACAGCAGTGTAAGCCATCATCGAAAATTCAAATTTACCTGCATGCTTGATTTCTTTAATTTCTGCTGGTTTAATCATGTTGCTGGCAACCCAAACTAAAATTCCACCAATACAAGCCATTGGAATTAACTCTAAATATTGTGCTAAAAAAAATGCCATTGTTAATTTTAGAACAGCTTTAAAGTAGCCCGCCAGAGGAGTTGTAGCACCAGCTTTTATGCTTGTTGCTGTTCTTGCTAAAGCGCCTGTGCACGGAAAGCCTTGCACCAATGGTGTAATAATCTGAACCAAACCTTGACCAAAAAATTCTTTGTCAGGGTTAAATGGCGTTCGATCATTTTTAGCTAATCGATCTGCCATCGAAGAACACAAAACACTTTCTACACCCGATACAAATACAATCCCAACTACAAAATATACAATGTCAAGCATCACACCTCCGTTCATATTGGGTAAAAAAGGTAATTGTAAATTGAAAAAGTTGTTTGGAATTGAGCCATACAAATCACGAACCAGAATTATTTTTTTGTCGACTAACAAAGTAGCTGCCAATAATGTAGCAGTACCCATAGCAATTACTGGCCCAGGTATATAAATAGATATTTTCAATAGATATTTTGCTAAAAGAAAAGTTAGTAAACCCAATAATATTGACCACCCATTAATTAAATGAAGGTGCTCCCCCATATACTTAATTTTCTCGTATAAACTTATAGAGCTTGCACCAAGTAATGTTTTAAAACTATCTAATCCCAAAATGTCTTTGAAATTTGTAGCAGCAATAGCCACGGCAATGCCCACGGTAAATCCAACAATAATAGAATTAGGAACAAGTTTAGCGTATTTACCTACACCATATATACCCATTATAATGAGAATGATGCCAGAGATAATAGATACCAATACCAGGAAACCGTGCGCTTGTTCAAAAGTTCCACCATTTGCTGGATCACTATATTTTGCTATTAGCGCAGCAATAACCGGAATAAAAGCAGCTGTAGGCCCATAAACCTGATATTTTGAACCTCCAAAAGTTCTACCGACTACACAGGCCAATGCACCTGCTATAATGCCATGCTCAGGCCGCATACCCATTGCCATCGCAAAGCCCATTGCCATAGGAATGGCTGTCATTGCTACTATTAAACCAGCACTGAAATCTTTATAGACTGTCTTCAACCAATTTTCTTTGGTTAAGTCTTCCCATCGAGAATCAAAAAAGGTAAAAATTAATTTTAATCGACCCAATGGGGTTGTTGGAAATTTTGCTTCGTGCATATATTATTATTTAAATAAGTGATTTAATTCATCTTTGCTCGTTGTATCTTCTTCGCTTGTCCATGCTACTTCTCTATATTCTACCTTCGATCTTTTTATTAAGGGAATTGGATCAAAACCATTTTTATGCGGTTTCAGCTTATACTCTTTGGGTAAATAGATGAGATCTATTTCCTTTGCTTCATAAAAATTTAAAAAGGCATTTCTATTTAAGCCATGAAACACCTCTATTTTACACGACTGAAGACTAGATTCGTATGTATTTGTAATAATATCTATAGCATCATTAAATTGGGCGCTTGCTAATGCTCTAGTTATTTTGGCTGGATGATAAAATAGTAGATCAGTTATCGAATCGCTGCTGTATTCTGAATACATTAATGTGATACATGATTGTTCTTGCTTTCGTTCTTCGAGAGCATATTTTAGCGTATTTAAAGACTCTATTTTAAAGTCAATTGGAATTAGTATCTTTTTAATCATGTCCTAGTCGATTGATTTTAATCATACAATACTAGGATGATGCTATAAGAGCCAATTAAGAGAAATATTAGAATTTGATTAGAATTTCTGAATTTGGAATGCTTATGCATTCAATACTATTGAAAATTGCTAGACTTGCAGGTTATACTGGATTTTTGAAGTATACTTATGCTAAGGTATTATGGATTCTTACGAATTGCGAATTAACAGATGTAGTTGTTAGTCTAGGTCGCTTGAAGGTTACGCTATTTTAGCTTTTTTTACAATATAGCAATGGGTATTTTAACCTGTACTGTAACTCCTTTATGTTGTACAGAATTGATAAGAAGTTCGCCTTTATGAATTTTGATAATATTTTGGGTTAGGGGTAAGCCAATTCCGTATCCGTCATATGCAGCAGTGTTGCTTGCCCTAAAGAAAGGATCATATATAAATGGCAATTCTGACTCGGGAATACCAATACCTTGATCTTTAAATATCATTAATATTTCATTGTTTGTGGAAGCCAAACTTACAACTACTGGTTTATTGCTCGAATATTTGCAAGCATTTGTAAGAATATTGGTCATGGCCAATATGAGTAATTCTTTGTTGCCAAATATTTTTAATTTTTTTGGGTTTTCTGGTAACAAATCAAAGTCTATTTTTATGTTATTTTTAGGAATCAGTTGATTCATAATTTCATTGGCTTGCAATATTAGTTCGTCAGTTCTTAAAATGGTATAGTTTAATTTATTTTCCTTGTACCCTATTTGTGCTAAAAATAGCAAGGACTGGCTTATTTTATTGAGCCTTTCTGAATGTTTAAGTATTTTTTGTAAGGCGTCCTTATACTCTACTGGAGTTCTATCTTTCAATAAAGCCACGTCAGCCTCACCAATAATTGCAGTAAGTGGTGTGCCAAATTCGTGCGAAGCATTGCTTATAAAGTTTTTGTTGGTTTCAAAGGCTATTTCTATCCTATTCAAAAGATTATTAAATGTGGTGGTAAGCCTGTCGATTTCAACTGTATTTTTATTATCATCGAGACGCAAATGTATATTGTCTGTGCTTATACTATTTACTTTGGTAATTATCTTGTCGATGGGCTCAAAAAGTCTCTTTGAAAATATATAGGTAAAGTAAATGATAATGAGGATTGAAATAAACCCACCCGCAAATAATACTTTTTTCAGCAAAATTAAATGGTGTGTGTTGTAGTAGTTTTTTGCTGAAACGATAATAAAATAAAAACCTTTCTGGGTTTCTCTTTTTTTCCCATGATAAAAAGTTTCACCTTTTTGAAAATTGGCAAATTGCTGCTTGTAAACCAATTTAAGAAAATTGAGAGGAATTGAATGCGTATCTGCTAATTCTTTCATAGAGATTGCGTTGGGGCAATACAGTATGAACTCCTTTTCGTTACTTAGCAATTCCAAATGCTCTTCCCTGATATTTTTTAAAATTTGGGCGTCTTTCTGATTGGTTTCAAAGTGGTGTTTTTCTGCAACACTAACCCTTGCCTCCAGTCGCTTATAAAAATCTGCGTACGAGTAATTTGATAAATAGTAATAAACGCTTGATTCCAAAAAAAACAAAATCAGGCTTATTGAAATTATTAAGAGAATGGTGATTTTGCGAATACTACTCATGCTTCTTTTAGTATATAACCCATGCCTACTACAGTATGTATTAATTTTGGTTCAAAATCAGCATCTATTTTTTTTCGAAGGTAATTGATGTATACATCTACTACATTTGTCCCCAAATTGAAATTGATATCCCACGCATTTTCTAACAGAACCATTCTTGACAATACCCTGCCCTTGTTTTTGAGCAGTGTGAATAATAATCGATATTCAGTGGCGGTAAGTGAAATTTCTTTTCCATTTCGGCTAACCTTTTTTGCATCATCATCAAACAACAAATTGGATACAACATATTTTGCTCTGGGCTCGTGGGCTCCAATTTTCTCCATATTTGCTCTTCTTAAAATAGCCTTTATTCGGGCTATAAGTTCATTAAACTTAAAAGGCTTGACTAGATAATCATCTGCTCCTGAATTTAATCCGAGGGCTATATTGTCTGGAGTATTTAATGCAGTTAAAAAAAGTATTGGAGTTTGAATTCCATGGCTTCTAATTTCTTTACATACCTCTATCCCATTTTTTTCAGGAATCATTATGTCTAGCAAGACTATATCATATTTATTGTTTAAGGCCATTTCAAGACCATCATCACCATTTAGTGCAACCGATACCTCAAAAGATTCTTCCCCTAAGCCCTTTTTGATAAAATTTACTACATCCGGCTCATCTTCTATCAGTAGTATTGAAATTATATTCATTGATTTGAAGCTATTAGAGTAATTTTTAATTTTGTAACTAATTTTTTAAAATTAATACTGCCAAATATATTGCAAAAAACCATGTCTAAATTCTTGATGACCATTTTATATCAAAAATGGATTCATTACTTATATCTTTTTCGAATAAGCATGTTGAAGTCATCAAATAAACAATACCCATTTAGGACCCCTTTAACGTAAAGGGGATTTTCAGGTTAGATCAAACTAAAATAAGGTTGAAAATGACTTCTTTTTGATTAAAGGCCCCGCTTTTCCTCGAAAGACACAACTGGAAAGTTATAATTAAGGATGAGACGATAATGGAATTATGTACCTTCATAATTGAATTAGTTATAGTTAATTACAATGGCAGACAATAAAAATCCTGGAAACGGCATTGCTTTTGGCGCTTGTTTTGGAGTAGTATTTGGAGCAGCCTATGGAATTATTTCTGAAGATATTCCCAGAGGCACAGGTTTGGGATTATCTGTTGGTGTTTTTATCGGAGCAATTTTCGACTTTTTAAAATATAGAAAATAATTTAATTATTACTCATGAAAAATAAAAGATACATTTTATCCTGCCTCATTATTCTGTTAATGGGACTAGTGTCTATCACCGTTCAAGCTCAGCAAAAAAAAGCTACTCAACATGCTGACTTTTCTGGTGAGTGGAAAGCCAAAGAATCAATAAGTATGGGCGGTAATATTGTTTGTTCTTATGATGCGGCTGATCGTATGGTTTCTAAAACAATAAAAATAGTTGAACAGGGAGATTTTATAACCATAGAAAATCCAAAGACAGATGAAGGTGCACCGTTGGCTACAAGCCAAGAGAAGCTGGTCTTCGATGGTAAAACAAGACAAATTAGCCATAATAAAGATAACGAGAAGAAGGCTTCTGTAAAGCTGTCAAACGATAGACGTACGATGACAATTCATTCAATTGTTTACTTTATGACCGCTACTCCTTACCACGTAAATGAACAAATGAAAGCATTTACCAACGTGACAGAGGTTTGGAATTTGAGCAAAGATGGTAAGTCTATTTCTGTTCTGGCCAAAGCAAAATCTAATATATGGAATGAAGAGCGTTCCTGGGAGACTGTATTTGATAGAATCAATTAATTTTCCAATCCCACAAAACAATATCCCACCCAAAACCACCATACATCAATTCATTAATGACTTGAAATCCTCTTTTCTTATGTGCTTTAAGAGAACGAACATTTGCTTGTGCTACATCTGTAACGAGGTAAGTAAACTCATTTGAAAGACAATCCCTGAAATGTCCATAAAGCTTTTGCACAAGATCTTGCCCGCGGTATTCTTTGGCTACACACAATTGTCCAACAACCACATAGTTAACATCTCTCAATGATTTTCCATTGTATTCACATGCATCAATGGCGTCAAAAAGACCTTCAATAAGGTCATGTCCTTTTCTGATATCTTTTGTTGCAATCAACGCATACCCTACAACTTTGTCGCCAACTTTTGCAATGATGGAAGGAGAAACTGAATTCATCTCTTGCAAATATTCTATTGTGTAGGCTGCAGTAAGGAATCCCTGTTCAATCGCCTCTTCAGCAGTTATGTTCTGCTTTAAATTCAAAATTTGCAAATCCCTGATGCCAATTAATTCACCTGGGCTTGAGACCCTTGTCAGCTCTACCATTGGAATAGTCATATATAAAAATACAAAAAATGCAACTGTATAACTTGCCGATAGACTAATAAAAAGCCATCATTGCTGATGGCTTGTCCAGTATGGCTCCCTTTTCAACGTAAGGTGCAGCAATAATGCGATGATTGAGTATGTGACAATTAGGAAATTAGTGTTCCCCTCTGTTTAGTAAATATTCATTTCTTTTTATCCACTTATCCGTACCCTCAAATTTCACATCTTTAACAGCAGAAAAAGTATTAGTCTTTAATATATAAGTATGTCTTAATATTGCCTTTTTGTGGTCATTACCATCTTCTCCTTCTGTTTCAGTAATAAAAGTGAAGCCTCCTTCAGAAGTTTTATTAAATTCAACTATTCTATCTTTCCCAAATAATTTTCCATTAACATAAGTTGTATCCAATGAATTTGCGTGTGGTTCATCTGGATATTCATAACCCATAATAAACCCACTCTTGTCTTCAGTTAAACTTATCTTGATATTTGCAGACATAGTGTAAGGTTTGCCAGTTGAATAATCCAAATAGGTTAATTTGCCTTTCCAAATACCCGCCGAAGCTGATAAATCATTGATTTGAATTGATTGTGCTTTTGAAGATGTGCAAAAGAGAATAAATAAAGTTGCAACTATTAAGTTTTTCATAGAACAAATATAACAAAAGATGCAACTACTCTAACTCACTGATAGACAAAGAAAAAGCCATCATTTCTGATGGCTTGTCCAGTGTGGCTCCCCTTATTGACGAAAGATGCAGTTATAATGGGATGAGCGAGTATGTGACAATAAGGAAATTAAAGGGTTGAAC
>Ga0207909_1000132_pt1 | contig 28649 bp, 15 predicted proteins | sample LakMenEpi05May10_FD_150672 | JGI IMG/M metagenome (GOLD analysis project Ga0207909, IMG submission 150672) | Freshwater microbial communities from Lake Mendota, WI - 05MAY2010 deep hole epilimnion (SPAdes) | ecosystem: Environmental > Aquatic > Freshwater > Lake > Epilimnion/Euphotic zone ...
GTGTCCAGCCCTTTTTCTCAATGCATTTAAATAAGTTGCAGCAAGTGCTGAACTTCCTTTTCCGCTCTCGATTGCAGCTTCAGCGTAATTGAGGTATACTTCTGCCATACGCATATCAATAAAATCCAAGGTGGAACCAAAATATGTTCCGGGAACAGTTACCCCCTCCTGCAAAAATTTCTTCTGAAGGAATCCTGAGATAGAATAGTTCTGGTTGCTTGAACTTCCGATATTGAAAAATCCTGAAAATCCTGTTGCACCATTGGGCGAGCTGGCACCCAAAGACCAATATGTTTTACCGTCTTTCCCCAGAGCACTGGCATTGGAGTAAACCAGCTTAGTGCCATCTTGCCTGATCATTCCACCCTGCATGATGATTTGTACCCCTTTCCAGGTAGACCCAGGCACAATGATGGTGGCATGCAACCTGGCATCTTTGTTTGCAAAGATATCTGCCAATGTATTGTACTGCCTGAAAGGCTTTGTTGCATCCACTCTTGTAGGATCGGCAAGAACATCATTCTCGTTGTTGTCTGTTCTGGTAGATAGTTTTACACTTCTACCTTGCCCATTGTCGGTATAATCTTCATACACATCCACCAAGTCAAGTGATGGGCTTGACCTTCCATAGAAAAGACCCCCAGGATTTGTCTGGGAAGGATTATAGTACATGTCTGTAGAGTGCCCCTGTAAAAAAGTGGTGGTACCATCGATATACCCTTTTTTGAAGATCACCTCAATGTCAGCAGCAGCAGGATTTTGGAATATATCCTGGAAATTCTTGGCTGCTTCTGTTCTGTTTGCAGGCGTAGGCCTGTACAATGCCTTTCCTGAGTTGTTGATGACAGCCTCAGCTGCAGTGATGCACTGCTGGTAATAATTATCTGCATCTGCAGGCGTCATCCCACCAGCCATTTTTTGGGTAACAGCATCACCCGTCAGGGGTGCCTTGTTCCAGAACTTTGCAACAGAAGCGGCATGCAATGCAGCCCTTGACTTCAAGGCAAGTGCTGCCCATTTTGTAGCACGGTATGGTCCTTCGACTGCAGAAAACGAAGCTGGCATTCCTTTTGAAGCCTCTTCCAATTCATTCAATACATAGTCCCAGGTTTGTTTTTCGGTGCTGCGTGGTACAAACAGATCAGCATTATCAGTTCCTGGCTTGTATTCCAAAGACTTTTCAATGATGGGAACTCCACCATACCTTCTGGCCATGGTAAAATACATGTAGGCACGAATGAACCTGCACTCTGCAATAAGTAATGCTTTTTGTGCAGCAGTAAGCGTTGTTACCACAGGAAGCTGTTCCATCAATTGATTCGTTTGGCGTATGCCATCAAAGCCCCAATAGCTTTCATTCACAGGGCCAATTCCAGAACCTGCAGAAAGACTCGCTTCATCGGTCAAATAAGCAGTGCCAAACCCAGGCTCAATAAAATTGTTGCCTGCAGTTCGATGATAATTGAAGCTAACACCCGGATTGTATTTGTAATCCTCAACAGGCATCTTGCTGTAGAGATTGGCCAATAATGTCTTTACACCATTGGGATCTGTCAGCAATTGCTCAGCTGGCACCCTATCCAAGGGCTGCACTTCAAGGTATTTTTTGCAAGAGGCAAGGGCAAGACCTGCGATGATCATGCCGGTATATATAATTAGTTTTTTCATTACTTCAATCATTTAAAAGTTAAGGTTGATACCAAAGTTGAAAGACCTCATGAGGGGATAAGTAAGGTCTGCCTGATAAGCTCCTTCTTCCTTCTCAGGATCCAGATTCTTTGCCAGCGGATTGGCAAAAGTGAAGAGGTTGAATCCATTCACAAAAACCCTAAGGTTGTCAATCTTTATTCTTTTGGCAAATTGAGGAGCAAGTGTGTACCCGATCTCTGTACTCTTCAGTCGCACATAAGATGCGTTCAATCTCCAACGGTCAGTTGTAAGGGCGTCGGTTGTATTGTTGAAGTTGGACCTAAGCGCTGGGTATTCTCCAGGAATCCATTTTGCTGAAGGATCATAAGGGTTCATGTTCGGATCTTCCAAGCGCCATCTGTCCATGTATTTTTCCCACATTCCCGGATAACGTCCATAACCCCAAACATCATTGGGCGATGCAAAAATCGAAAACAATGCCGCACCCTGAAACAACATGTTCATATCAAAACCTCCCCAGGCCAGATTGATGGTTGCACCATATTGTAGAGGAGGGTTCCCTGCAAAACCCTGGTATTGACCTGACCAGAACTCAGGGAGTTGATCATCGCCATTGATGATGCCGTTACCGTCAACATCTTTCACGGCAAAACTACCGGGCAGCATCATAGAGTTTCCTGCTGCACCGCCCATCAGAGGAGCTGACTGGTACTGGCGTATATCTGTATAACGTCCATCATAGAGATAGCCCCACTCACGACCCAGCACGCGGCCACCGGTACCCCAGGTATCTTTCCATTTTTGCATGCTGCTTGCATATGGGGCTCTTTCACTGTAGACAAGGTATTTTCTTGCATAGGTCATGTTGGCACTGACTTCATAGCGAAGCTTGCCTATTTTGTTTTTATGGGAAACCATCAACTCAAATCCCTTGACCATGTCTTTATTGATGTTTTCCTGAGGAAATGAAGCTCCGAATGTATTGGGTACTGACTGGATCTTTGTTGCCAAGAGTCCGTTACGGTTTTTTTGGAACCAATCTGCAACAATTCCCAGTTTGCCATCCCAAAGACTCAGGTCAATTCCAATATTGGCCGTTCTTGTATTGATCCAGGTAAGGTTTTCGTTTACTACTCCGGGAGGCACCATGCCTGCAGTAAGCACCCCATTGTTGAAAATGTATCCCTGATCTATATTGCCATACCTGTACCCCAGATAATATTCAAATGGATTGCCCTGGTCAGCACCCATCATTCCGTATGATGCCCTGAGTTTGAGGTTGGAAATCCAGGGTAAGTTGTTGCGCATAAAATTTTCTTGAGAAACCCTCCAGCCTGCGGAAGCAGAGGGGAACATGGCCCATCGTTTTCCGGGTGCATAGCGATAGGATCCGTCTTCGCGAAAGGCAACTTCCAATAAATATTTGTTCTTGAAATCATAATTAAAGCGACCAAGCAGAGAGAGATACTTTTGAATAATTCTGTCCCCACCATTTTGTGCATTTGTAATACTTCCTTGGTTGAGGATATCCCAAGTATACACGTCAGCATAAAAACGGGATGCGTTGATGATATCCGATCTCAATGAACGCATCTCTCCAACAACAGTGGCACCAATATGGTGATTTTTTGCGATGGTCGTTTTATAATTTGCACTTGCCTGTACTACAGCCCTGCCAAACTGTGTCATGGTATTGACATACCTGTTCTGGCCCCTCAAAGTTGCTGCATTTGTACTGATGTCGTATTGGTAATAGGACCTGGCAAGGTTTGACCAATTGTTGTTGTTGCCGTCATAGGCGGCAACAACACCCAGTTTAAGGCCTTTCACAGAAGGGACATCATACTGAAGTTCCACCTGTGTTTGATATTGCACATTACTCCATTTCTCATAACCCGAAATGGCTTCTGTTGATAATGCATAAGGATTTGTGAATTCAGGAGGAATACGGGTTACATTGTTGGTTCTGGGCACAAAAGGTGAGAAAGCACGATCAGCGATGATAAGGGGCTTGAAAAACCAAAAATAAGACCCTTGGGGGCTTCTGTTATTATCCACTTTTCCGGCCAATGTAACAATAGCTTTAAGGTTCTTGGTCATTTGAAATGTCACATTCGTACGGAAATTGTATTTTCTGTATTTCTGGATGTCGCTTTTCAAAATACCATCATCAGCGAGTATACCAAGGCTGGTATAATAGGTTACCCCTTCTGAACCACCTGATGCAGAAATATTATGTTGTTGCTGCATGGTAAAGTCTCTCAGTGTTTCTTTAAACCAGTCATAGTCAATGTACCCTGGTTCAGTACCCACTTTCCACTTGTCTAGATCTGTTTGGCTGAATGTTGGAGAGAGTTTGGTATTGCGGTCCATTTCGTTCCTGATGGTGCGATAGGTGTAAGCATCCACCATGTCAGGCATGCTGGTTGGCTGCTTGTAGCCGACAAAACTGCTGTAGTTGAATTTCGCCAACCCTTTCTGCCCTTTTTTAGTTGTAACGATAATTACGCCATTGTCCGCATTCATTCCATAAATGGCAGCAGCAGCATCTTTCAAGACAGAAATGCTTTCGATATCCTCCGGATTCAATCGCTCAAAATCTGACATCCCATCACGAGGAACTCCATCAATCACAAGCAGAGGCGTACCAAAACCCCTGATGCTCACAAGGCTGTTAAAAGTACCGGGCTCTGCGGTTTGTTGCCTGATGTGAACACCAGGGATTTTACCCTGAATATTGCTCACTACACTGGTGCTTTTGGTGGTAAGAATATCCTTACTTTTTATGTTAACAACGGCTCCGGAAAGCGTTTCTTTTTTCTGGCTTCCATATCCAATCACCACCACATCAGAAAGATCCTCAGTAGCTGATTTCAACACAACATTGAATGTTTTTTTTCCTTTAAGCGGAAGCTCTTGCTGAATGCGGCCAACAAATGAAAGCACCAGCGTGCCTTCCAGGTTGTCCACTTCAAGGTTGAAACGACCCTGTGCATCTGTTACTGTTGCCTTTGATGAGCCCTTGACATATACCGATGCGCCTGCAAGCGGCATTCCCTGCTCATCTGTTATTTTACCTGAGATGATCTCACTCAGCTCCACTACAGGAGTAACATCAGCCATCACCAATGGCTTTGGCTTCACAACAATGGTCTTTTCAATAATGGTATAAGCCAATGGCTTACCCTTGAAGCAAAGCTCAAGAGCATGTTCCAGGCTCACATTGCTAACATCAATGCTTACGTTTCCTGCTTCCTGCAAAAATTGGGATCCGTACAAAAAATCAAATCCTGTCTGCTTTTGGATCTTTTTAAACACTGATCTCAAAGGGACATTCTTCTCTGCAAGTGATACCTGAGAAAATCCGCTTGCTGAAACCTGCATGCAGGCAACCAGCAAAAAGAAAACTGTGAATTTCATCATCAGAATAGTTTTGATTAATGTTCCTGAGTACCTTTTTGGAGGGCTTGATAAAGGCTTAAAATGCATAACTTTGGTTTGTTTGGGTTAATGATACAGGTCTGTCACGACTTATTTATTAGATACCCAGGCATTATGCCGTCTCGACTTCCATTCGAGGCGGTTTTTTTTGGGTTTCCTGAACTTAATTGTTTTGAGCAACCACCAACACTTTCTTCCCCACAATCCTGAATTTCGCTATCCCGGTCATCTCCAGCATTTCAAAAACTTTCGATGCATTTACATCTCTTGAAATGGTACCACCAAGGTGTTTGCCAGAAAAATTACCTGAATATTCCACTTCCACATCATACCATCTTCCAATCTGACGCATTACTGTCTCCATGTCGGTTGATTCTCCAAAATGAAACTTGCCATTCTTCCACGCAACAACCTCCTCAAGATTGATATTGCTTGTTGTTCTCAGTTCTCCATTAGGAAAAATTCTTGCCTGTTGGCCTGGTAACAACATAGAAGGTTTTGCGTTGGAGCCAACCTTAACCTTTACACTTCCTTCCAGCAATGTTGTGTTCAGAGAGGCCTCATCAGCATAGGCATTCACATTAAAATGCGTTCCCAAAACCTCAACCTCACCCCGACCTGCAACATCCACCTTGAATGGCTTTTGCTTGTTTTCTGCCACTTCAAAATAACCTTCCCCATGCAGTTCAACTTTCCTTTCATTTCCGTTAAAAACCACTGGAAACTTCAACAAAGAAGATGCATTGAGCCAAACTTTTGTGCCATCTGAAAGTGTCAACTGAAATTTTCCTCCTTTAGGGGTTGATACGGAGTTGTATACTGTTTCCAACGCTTCTCCCCCGGCTTGGTATTGAAGTTTTCCATCATTGACTTTTTGTACCTGAACGGCGCCTTGTACGGCGATATTCCCATTGGAGGCGTCGTCAAGAATAACAACCGAGCCATCGGCAAGGGTCAAGACGGCCTTGTCGCCTCCTGGCACAAAATCGTTTAGCAATGGCTGGCTAGCGGGGTTCTCAACAACAGCAACGGGATTGGAAGGCTTGTTGTAAATGAAAAAATAAGCAGAAAATGCAAGTAGAAAAAAGCTTGCTGCGATGGAAATCCACCTGAGCGGAACAACCGGAGTTTTGCTGGAAGTTCTTTTGGCTGCTGTAATTTTTTGATGAATTTTCTCGAGAATTTCTTTTGCAGCTTCATCATGCTGATCAACAGAGGCATTGATTTCATTGAAAAAATCCTCTCGCAGCAGCTCCTGCAATAAAAACGTATCTCCAGAATCCAGGAACTCCAAAAGCCATTTTCGGTCTTCAGGATTCCAGTTTGTCTGGGTCAAAAGGAGCTTTAATTTGGTTTTAATTTCTTCCAAGGCAGTAGTTCGTCGCAATAAATACTACGCGGCCCTATAAAAGGGGGGGTATTATGAAAAAAATCTTAGAAAAACCCCGGCAACCAGGCCAATACTGGGTGATTTCATCATCTGGTCCTTGATGGATCGGAATGCAGCAGTGAGGTATTCTTTTACAGTATGCCGGGATATTTTCATCAAATCAGCAGTTTCGGCATAGCTGAGCCCCTTGAGCTTGCACATGTAGAATACTTTTTGTTTTTGAGGAGAAAGGCTGCTGATAGCCTTTTCAAGTTCATGCAACCGTATGTCAGCCAATGGCTGACCTATTGGCATCTCAACTGAATCTTCATCGGGTAAAACAGGTGTCATTTTCTCTCTCAATCTTCTTTTCAAAAAAGTCATGGACCTGTTGTAGCTGGTCACAAAAAGCCAACCTGCAAGTGATCTTGCAGCATCAATCTTTTCACGATTCTCCCACAATGAAAGAAAAACATCTTGTAAAATATCTTCCGCTGAAGCGCTATCCTGAACGAGTTTGAGGATATTCCCATGCACAGCTTTGTAGTATTTCCAATAAATAGCATCAAAGGAGTTCATGTCTCCTTCAGCCATTTTTTTTATCAACTGCAGTTCGTCAAATGTTGTCTTAGGCTTCATTTTGGTCTAAAGATTTTCTCCGGAAATGACACTCAATGCATCGATTGAATTCCTTTTTCGAAAATTTCTCTTTTCAATATTAGGAAATTAAATGGTTCTTTTTGCGTTTCAATAAGCAAAGTTTGAGTAGATCTTCCCTCTTTTGCGCTAGGAAGATTCAATTTATCAATAGGAAAACGAAAGCGTTTCCTCCTCTTTAAAAAATAGCCCCTTGGAAATCCAAGGGGCTATCATTCGTGATTCGGAGTTATCAGTTAGGCATCAATTCAGCCAATTTCGCTTCAAGGGTTTTGTGCAATGATTCACTTGTTCCGAGTATTTTTAAAATAAACTTGCCATTGCGGTCAATCAGAAACTTGGTGGGATAACCATTGATATCATGAGACTTGGCAAGGTCATTGATATCTGCATCATTGAGCACATGTAGCCAATCGATACCATCTTCTTTGATGGCCGTTTTCCAGGAGTCTATCTGCTGTTGTTTTGTTTTGCCTACACTGAACGCTTCATTGGAAATGCCGATGATCTCAAGCCCTTTTGATTTGTATTTCGCATACAACTCTTTAAGGGCAGGATGACTTTTGCGACAAGGCACACACCAGCTTCCCCAGAAATCAAGCAGAATGATCTTGCCTTTCAAATCAGCAGTATTGACCTGCTTGCCATCTACGCCCACCAATGAAAAGGGAATCATCGGCTGTCCGATAGCTGTCCTGCGATTGCTCTCCACCTTAAGGCCAAGGCTAGTATAGGCTTTGGTGTCCTTGTAGCGTTGGTCAATGGCGGAATACCGCCTGTACATGTCTTCGTTGGACATCACAAGAAAAAGATTGGTAAGCATGAGAACGCTTGAAAATGAGGCAGGATGAGCATCAATGAACTTCATCCTTATCTGTTGGTTTTCTTTTCGCAGGACCGTAAGCTTTGCCATCAACACTGCATTGCCAACGGTATCTTTTGCATTCAATTTCCTGTTGAGCTCTTTTTGGATCTCCCAAGTAGCGCGGTTGAAAGCGATTTCATCTTTGCGGTATACCTCATAGTCAGCAATTTCTTTGTCCTTTGATTTGATGCTTGCGGCATATGCTTCTTTTGCATCACCAGTAATGGTGATGGCTGCATTGGTAAGCACAAACATGAGGAATGGAGGTGCCGATGCAGCTTTGCCAACACGAAGAATCAGGCTTGAATCCAATACTTCCATGCGTACAATCTGTGGCTCATCCACCCTGCCTTCCCAGAGCACAACCCCTTTCTTGTTGGCGACAAGTGTATCATAAATGTTCTTGCCATTTTTATAATAGGATGCCTTCACTTTGTTGGCACCCAGCTGATCAAATTTGGCTTTCACGGTGAAGCCTTCTTGTGCCATGATCAACACAGGCAACATAAGCAGAAGGAGCGATAGAATTTTTTTCATGTTATTTTCTTGGTTGTATTTAATGAGGCATTATTGGTTGTCTGGCATGCCAGGGTTCAATTTTAAAATGGCAGGCGGGATCTTCAATGCAAGACGCTCAACTTTCAAGTTGAAAGTTGAACCGCCGAGCGGATGAACAGGATCAATATTGTTGTACTTGGTATCGCTCCAAAGACGCCTCATGTCGAACCACCTGAATCCTGTACCTGCAAACTCACGCTTTCTTTCATCCAAAATTGCTTTGACCATTGCGTCTTGGGTAGTGAGTGCTACTGTCGCTTCAGCCAATGGCATTCTCGTTCTTCTGAGTGTTTCAAGATCAGTTTTGGCACCTGCAAGGTCGTTGGCCCTTGCCTTGCATTCTGCAATCATCAGGTAAAGATCGGGTAAATTGGGCCCCCAATTGACTGAGATGGGTCCATTCCGCTGTTGGCCTGGTAGCCCAGGTGCAGGAACAGCATTGGTCGTGCTGTTATTGAAATAGAATCTTTTCCTTTGGTCGTTTGCGCTAAAAAGTGCAAAAACATTCGGCTTCAGGTAGACGGTATTTCTTGCCGTAGCAAAATTCAAGCTCATTATTTTGAGATAGATGTTTTCATTGCTGAGTGTTTGGGCAGGATATCTATTCGCGCCCAACCATGCCTGACCAGTCGTAATCCAGCTTGGCATGACTGTATTGTAGTTGTACAATGAAACCCCTACAGTATGGTTGGGCATGGAGGCAAGGGCCAAATTCAGTTGAACGAGCGCATTGGCATAGTCACCCATCCAGAAATAGGTTTGTCCCAATAAATAATAGCCTGCGGTTTTTGCCAACCTTGCCCGGTTAACGGTGCGAACCGGCAAATCAGGAATGGATGCCTTTAATTCATTGATGATAAAATCATATACCTCCTTTACCGTTGCCCTTTTGAAATCGGATCCGCCTGCGTCGGCAACAGCCACAATGGGAATACCCAAGTCAGTCGATGCTGTTGAGGCATTGTATGGCTTTGCAAAATAGTTGACCTGAAAAAGATGCATATAAGCCCTGTTGGCCCTGGCTTCTGCCAACAATTCCTTTTTTTGTTGAAGAGTCCCATCTGTTGCATCCATCACGCCATTGGCTATGACATTGTAGATATAGTTCTGTGAATAGAAGGTTCCCCATTCACTGGATTCATCCTCTTCCTGAAAAAGGTCATCCTTCCATTGGTAGGCACTCTGATAAGACAGCGGCTGTGTACTCAAATAGGCTGCGCTTGAAAAAACATCATCAGACATCAGTACCGGTGCTCCGGGAAATCCAATAATAAAAGGCAAGCTTCCTGGCACGCTCCTTACATTGATCAGGCTATAGAGATTCGTGTTATTAAAAAGCCCATTATAATGATCAATTCTTTTGATCAGGTCAAGTCCTTTCGGCTCAACATCAAGAAACTTTTTACATCCTTGAAACCCCGTCATGAGTGAAATCAGCATCACCGCGCTAAGCAATATTCTTTTCATGATAATTTTCTTTTTCCTTTGTTATTTGAATGTAGTCCTGAAACCAATGGTATAGAAAGCTGGCATCCTTCCGGTTCTGGTACCGCTGCTCAGGTTGAAAAATTCAGGATCAATGTTGGCATCGTTGTTTCTCCACAACATTACATTGTTGACCTGCGCGTAAATGGAACATGCTGACATGCTCAATTTGCTGGCCACAGCTGTTGGAATGGCGTAATTCAACGTCATGTCGCGCAATTTTGCATAGGCCGCACTCATCACATGGGTATTGGCCTGTGTATATATGTTCAGCAGACGCAATCCATTCTGTGCAGTATTGCCGGTATAGCGGGGCACATTTGTAATTTGCTCATCACCTGGTTTTTGCCATCTTTCTGCAAGGTAGATCGGTACATTGGTGGACAATCGGCCCGTAAAGAATTGGTTGACATCCCTGCGCATTACATTGCCAAAATTATACACAACCAGAAAAGAAAGGGTGAATTGTCCATAGGTTAGGTTATTGGTAATCCCACCATACCAAAGCGGCTGGGTTGTTCCCATGTACAAAGGATCGGCAATGGTAAAATCAGCAGACCTGCGGGCCGAGTCCTTCCCGTTGGCCTTCAATGCAACAGGATTTCCAAATCTATCCAGCCCCGCATAATTGTATGCAAACAAACCATAAGCAGAATATCCTTCAGTGAAAGTTGAATTGACTCTTGAAGCTGCAGTTTGCGTCAGAGCAGACTTAAGGCTAAGGATCTTGTTCTCATTGTAAGAGAGCGTAAAGTCAGTGGTCCACTTGAATTTTTTGCTTTCGACATTGCTTGTATTGAGTTGAATTTCAATACCCTTGTTCTCGAGATTCCCCAGGTTGTTGTAAGCGAATGACCAACCGGTTGTGGGATCAGCAGGCTGAAAACCCAGGAGGTCAGTAGTACTTTTCTTGTAAACATCAACAGATCCGGAGATCTTGTTACCAAACAAGGCAAAATCTACACCAAGATTGGTTGTGGCTGTTCTTTCCCATCCTATCTTCTCGTTGCGAGGATACAAAACATTGTACCCAGTTCCAAGTCCAGAGAAGTAGGCAACATTGGCTGCTGTCACAATATCATATGGCCCGCCTGATCCTGGATTGGGAGCATTTCCACCCAAACCATAGGTCATACGAAGGTTGAGGTTGTTGATGTTGTTTGACTTGAAAAAGGATTCCTTTGAAATGTTCCAAGCACCACCCAAACTCCATATGGGCTTGTATTGCAGGCTCCTATCGGTTCCAAACAAATTGGACTGATCAACACGGATGCTACCGTTCAATGTATATTTCCTGTTGTATGTATATGCAGTATTTGCATAAGCAGATACAAAACGCTTCTCAATTTCAGAATAAGTAACCGGTCTTGAATTCAATACATTGTTGGTTGTTCTTGATGGCTGATAGTTGACCGGAGCCACAACACCCCTTACTGCCAATGAATCTTCATTGTACAATGCATAGGTCATGGTTTGAAAATCATATCCACGCCTGTAGTTCTGAACACCTGTATTCAGGTTGTTCCTGAGCTCTGTACCTGCGATGGCAGTCACCTGGTGTTTCTGTGCGAAGATCCTGTCAAAATTCAACTGGTTCCTCACTGTCCAGGCTACGGATGATGCATTCTGCGTGCTGTAATGACCTCCTGTTCTGGGAAGATAATAAGTGGGCGCTACACCCGGTCCTCCTCCCGCTTTTGTAAAGTATACCAACTCATCCCTGACCTTATAGGAATTTTTATTGTAATATTCATACGCATCCGTGTTGGCCTTCTGGTATTGTGCCCTCGCCTCGTAAGTCAATCCCCTAAAGAGTTTGATGGAAAGACCGGCATTGATCCGGGCGGAAAAATTAACCCTGTCGTTCAGGGTGTTACCAGTTTCCTGCAGTGGAACATAATCAAGGTTGACCAAACTTTGCGCCTCAGAACTGGCCCTGAATTCTTCCTGGCGCTTCAAATAGGCCTGTGAAAGTGGATTGCCCTGGGCATCTGCAAACATGGCATAGGGCAGGTAGTTGCTGTTGGTTCCTGGAAGATCGCTCAAGAGGAAATTTTTGGTTTTCTCATAGGCGATATTGGTGATGATGTCCAACTTGATGGCGGGCGAAAATGTAAAATTCTGCCGCAGATTCATTTGGTAACGGCTGAGATCGGTCTTCTTGTCGTTTTTATCCAATGTATAGGCGAGTGACCCATAATAAGAATGAAACTTGCTGCCGCCGTCAAAGTTCAAACTGTTGTTGACCAGCATGGATGGCTGCGTTAAATACTGGTTGATTTGTCCGCGGTTGTTGTATTGCGCCAATGAATCAAACCTTGAACCGGCAAGTGATGCATTGATCAGCCCACGAGAGAGGTCGTACTGAATCCGCTCATGTGGAGGTATGATGGGCGTGGCACCAATAAAGTTGGTCACCGTAGCCCAGGGATAATCCGTTGCTGAGAAAATACCTTTAGCAGTTTCCAAAAACTGTGATGTTCCCATCATGTTGAAATAGTCCAGATCCGGACGTCCCCTGAATGTGGTAAAGGCATTGAACTGCAACTTGATCTTCTGTGGCTGATTCGTGCTTTTGCCTTTTTTTGTTTCGATGACGATAACACCATTGGCAGCAGCCGCACCCCAGATGGAAGCTGCTGTCGCATCGCGCAATACTGTCATTGATTCAACATCCTGCGGATTGATCAGTGTAGACACTGAAGCATAATCACTGATGGGTACTCCATCCACCACAATCAATGGTGACCTTGAGGCCTGTATGGTGGTAAGCCCCCTGATCAGGAACTTTTCATTGCTCGCGCCGTAGTTGACGGAAAGCCCTGGAACCAGACCCTCCAGACGATCCACCACATTCATGCTCAGGCTTTTCTTATTGATGTCTTCATTGTTCACGGTTGAGTATGAACCAGTACTTCTTTCCTTTGACAGTGCCTGGTAACCTGTATACACCAAGGCAATTGATTTCAGGTTCTGAGACTGTGGAACCAACTGGATATTGTATACTTTGTTTGATCCCAATTTGTAGGTGGCGATTCCATAACCGATGTAAGAAACAACAATGGTTTGACCAGGATCTGCATCAATGCTGAATTTGCCATCCTTGTTGGTAACTGCCATCTTGTTGGTTTCTTTCACAGTGATGGTAGCGCCTTCAAGCGGAACACCCAGTGTATCTGTTATCCGGCCTGAAATGGTATTGGCCACCTGTTGCAAGGCTTTTGTAGCTGCTGATATTGCCTGCTTTTCCTTTACAACAATTGTCTTTTCCACAACAGAAAAACCGATGGGAAGATTTTTGAAACACAATTCCAGTGCATCCTTCAGGTTGGCATTGGAGATGTCAATGCTTACCTTGCCAGCCTTGTTCAACAATTCATCTTTGTAAAAAAACTGGAACCCAGTTTGACGATTGATTTCCGTAAACACCTTTTGCAGCGTTGCGTTTTTCAGGTTCAATGTCACTTGCTGCGAATAGGTACTGGCGGAAACCTGCAAAAAGGCCGCCAACAACATCACCGCAGTGAACTTCATTTTGAGCAGGCTTTTAGACCTGTTTCCTGTGCGGAAATTCAGGAAACCCTTCTTCTCTACATGCATAATCTTGGTTGTTTTGGTTTATGATCAATATATAGTCTACTACAAAGATAGACAATACCTTTATTGTCTGATAGGTAACCCATTACCACATGACTGATTATGTTTAGAACACAACAATCGTCCTTCCCTCTATTTCAAATCGCACTCCGCCCTCTTCCATGATTTTCAAAACCTGCGACAGATTACTTTTGCGGCTCACAATTCCTGAAAATGTCTCTGGACTGATCTTTCCCTTGTATACCACATCGATATCGTACCAGCGACTTATCTCCCGCATGATGCTTCTAACATCCATGCCCTTGAAAATGAAAAGGTCATTCTTCCAGGCGATTTCCTTCTCCACATCAACATCTTCCACCACCTGCTTTTCGGGTTGTTCATACGTAAGCCTGATCTGCTGTCCGGGAACAAGGGCCTGGGTCTTGCCCAGATTCATGAAGTTTATTTTACCTTCGATAAGGGTAGTTTTCAGCATCTCCTCATCGTGATACGCATTGACATTGAAGGCAGTACCCTTCACTTCGATCTGGGAACCGTTTTGCAAAGAAACCTTGAAAGGCCTTTCCCCTTTTTTAACTTCAAAATAAGCTTCCCCTTTCAATTCCACCAGCCTTTCCTTGTTGCTAAACGTTACAGGAAAACGAAGCGATGAGGCCGCATTCAACCAGACAACCGTTCCATCAGACAAGACCAATTGGTACTTGCCTCCCCTTGGTGTCTGGATGGTATTGTAGGTGATTTCAGCATTGTCATTAGCACCATTGTACTGGAGCGTCCCATCCATTTTAATCACTTGTACATCCCCCTCTGCAGCAATGTCACCATTGGCGACAGCATCAAGAGAAATGATTTTGCCGTCTGCCAGTGTCAGCGTTGCCTTGTTACCACCAGGGGATATTTCAACAGGCGCTGCTGAAGATTGAACAGGTTCGTCCATATTTGTTCTCCAGATAAAAAATGATGCCGCCAATACTGCTGCCGCTGCTGCTGCCCAGGCGAACCGCTTGCGAAAACTGGACATATTTTTAACAAAAGGTGCTGATTGGCTTATTTCCGATGCAGTGCTCACCTTCTTCCAGGCAGCATCCACAGACAAGGAATTCATAAAATCAATGGCCGATTGCTGTGCATCTCCTTCCCTAAGCCCGTCATAAACCATTTGGTTGGATGGGTTGGCTTCTAACCAGGCATTCAGTTCCAGTTGCTCATCTGGCGTCAACCCATGGTTGATCTGCTTGGAGATCAAATTGGCATAATATATAATCTTTTCCTGTTCCATTGGCTGGTTATTGACCTGCTGCTGCAATTCAGGATGAATTGAGATAGCAATAATTACTAAAACAACTGAACCTGCATTCCGGGTGAAAGAAAAAGAAAATAAATACTAAGTAATAATCAGGGGTTGAGCAGGAGCAATAAGGCAAAGGCGCGAGGGTCCATTTTCAGCCGCAACAATTGAAGGGCCCTTTTCTTCTGGGTCTTTACGGTATTGATGGAGATATTGAGCTTTTGGGCGATTTCCTCATTTTTCATTCCCTCAAAAAAAGAAAGTGTAATTACTTGTTTGCAGCCTTGGGGGAGACCCATCAACGCAAGGTGAACTTCGCCATAGACCTCAGCCCTGATCAGTTTGTTCAACGCAACTGGGTCCTCTGAAGTTGACAGAGGAGCCGCAAGAGCATGCTTTTCTTCAACAGCCTTGTGTTTGATTTGATTGAGGCAGGCATTTTTTACCGATAAATAAAGAAAGGATTTGAGGGCATTTTCAGCAAAAAAATCTTTCAACCTGCCCTGTAGCCGCAGGAAAACATCCTGCACCATGTCTTCCGCCATTTCCTTGTTGTCGAGCATGGTGAATGCAAAATAGCAAAGCCTGGGATAATAGGCCCGAAATATCCCTTCCATGTTTTCTATTGCAACAGATGAGGGATCTGTATTTCCGTCAGACATTGGCTGCATGCATTAAAATTAACGAATTAGGCCTACAATGAAATGAAAGCCTGCAGAACAGACCGAAAAATGATTAATTCGGGTTGAAATAAAAATCAAACCCTTTCCAGCAAAACCGGATAGGTATTCCCTGCATTCCACTGGGCAACGATAAGGTTCTTGTCGGGATCTACACAGACATCATGGCAATGCTTGAAAATGGGCTTGTCCTGGACCATGGGAAGCAGCTCTCCCTGCTTGTAGGTTGGCTTAGTGCCGCCTGGGTTGGACACCACTTTGTTGTTACCGTCAAGAATGGTAACAAAACCTGCGTTGTAGGTGAGCATATGGTTTTTCAACGCCGAAAAACACACGCCGGAATACATCATCTCCCCATCAAATACCGCCCTGCTCACATAGGCTCCAGGCACCTGGATGCTGGACCGGTACTCGCCGTTGAGGCTGAACACCTTGAAACAGGTTTTGACCCTGTCGGTGCACATCAGGACCGGGTCATTGGGGTTGCGGGTGTCCAGGGTAACGCCATGGGCCTGCTTGAAATATTTTTCGCCAAAACTATCGCCTCCGAATTTTCGGATGAATTCGCCTTTGGCGCTGTATTGCAAAATGAACTGGGAACCATACCCGTCAGCAACATAAATGTCGCCATTGGGGCCAATGCAGGTTTCCGTGGGCTTGAACTTGTCACAATCGCCATAGGCGCCAATCAGTTTTGGATGCCGGATGGTCAGCAATATCCTGCCATCCAGGGTTGTCTTGTAGACCTCTCCAAGCTCGTGATCTGTGATATAAAGGAACTCCTCCCCACCCTCATCGTGAATGGTCAGGCCATGGCCACCCGGGAACTGATGGCCCCAGCTGTCCAGCAATTTGCCGGAACGGTCGTAGATGATGATGTTGTTTTTGACCTCGTTGGTAAGCAAAAAAATCCTTTTTTTCCTGTCCATCACCATCTCATGGCAATCCTTGACGGGATGGCTTGTCCCGAGGTTTCCCCAGTTGTAATTCACGCGGTATTTAAAATCACCGTGTCCAATGACCGGGCCTGTATTCTTGGTATTGTGGAGAATGTTAAAGGGCTTCGCAAAGGCCATGCCTGCGATCAAAAATGAGGATTGTTTGACAAAATCGAGCCTTTTCATGTTGATTGCTGTTTTATTGAAGGATGCAGAACAATCTGCAATGCTGTCCGTTTTACAAGGTATACATTTAGGAAACATAAAATGACCAAACAAACCAAATGGTTTAATTTCGAATGTTCAACTGAAACATTGAGCCTTCCCTATTCTCATCAGATTTATCGCCATACCTATGAGCTGCCCCTTTCCTGGGATTTGCTCTCAAATGACAATATTTTCCTCTCCAAAAAATACCTGGAGGCCTTGGAAAAGGCAGCACCATCCAACATGACCTGTCATTTTATCGGGGTTTTCAGGGGAAATGAGTTGGTTGCCATTGCATTGTCCCAGTTCCTGGACCTTAATGCAATCGATTGTTATGGAAACAAAAACCAGGTCAAGCATCTCTCCCTTAAAAACTACCTGTTTAGAAAATATTCCTCCAGGATCCTGGTGATGGGCAACAACATGCTGAGCGGACAAAATGCTTATGCTTTTTCAGCAACCGCCGACATATCCAATCTGCTTCAAGCCCTTAGCCTTGCAGCAGATGAACTTAAAACGATTTTCAAGAACAAGGGAATTGACATTCACCTTACCACCTTCAAAGATTTTCGGGCTACTGAAATGGATAATTTCGGGATGCCTGCATTCAAGGATGACCTGCAGTTTTCTGTTCAACCCAACATGGTGCTTGCGGTCAGCGATGCGTGGAAGTCTGAGCAGGATTATGTCAACGCCATGTCCAAAAAATACAGGACCCAATTCAAGCGCAGCCGAACAAAGGCAAAGGGAATTGAAAAAAAAGAACTTGGTTTGGAAGAAATCAGAGCACAGGAAGATAAACTGGAGGAGCTGTATCTTCATGTGGCCAGCAATGCCCCCTTCAATACTTTTTACCTGCCCAAACAGCATTTCAGTGTATTGAAAGAGAAGCTTCTTTCTGATTTCATGCTGGTTGGTTATTTTTTGGATGGGCAGCTCATTGGTTTCAAGACCATGATCCGCAATGGAGAAGTGCTGGACACGTATTTTTTAGGGTATGACGACAGCATCCAAAAAGAAAAAATGTTGTACCTGAACATGCTCTACGACATGACAAGCCATGCCATCCACAACGGTTTCAGTAAGATCATTTTTGGCAGAACTGCCCTTGAAATCAAAAGTTCAATAGGAGCCAGGCCCGAGAAAATGGTTGGACTGATGAAACACAGCAGTAAATTCATCAACCGCTTCCTGCCCTTCTTTTTCAACTACCTTGAGCCGAAAACTGTTTGGCAGGAACGAAATCCGTTCCAAGCTTCTTCGCAATAAATGACAAGACTTCAAATGCGGTTTCGGCCATCCTGTTTCCCTTGTTGTCCAGCAGGGGATTGATTTCTGTGAATTCGATGCAACAGACTTTTCCACTGTCCATCAACAAGTCCATGATGTTGATGATCTCCATTGGATAAAACCCTGTGGGAACGGGTGTTCCCGTTCCGTAAGAAATACTGTCGCAGTCCATAGAGTCTACATCAAATGAAATGTAGATGATGTCACAATCCTGCAGTTGCTTCAGACAGGTTTCCACGCAAGTTGCAATATTTTTCTCCCGCATCTCATCAACCCTGTAATGCAGTATCCCCTCTTGACGGATCAACTCCTCTTCAGCCCGTTCAAAATCACGCAAACCAAAATACACCAAATGTTCAGACAGGAGCTTGGGGCCATCTATCCCAATGTTTTTGATCTTTCTCCAGAAATATTCGGTTGCCGCTTCAATGGGATTCAGTTGATGTGCCAGGTTATCCGTGCCCAGCACAGCAGCCAGGGGCATGCCGTGGATATTGCCGGAAGGAGAAGTATAGGGTGAATGCATATCGGCATGTGCATCCAACCAGATGACACCAAGGGTATAATGCGGATTGGAAGCTTTTATACCGCTGATGGTACCCAGGGCAGAGGAGTGATCACCAGACAATACAATGGGGAAATGATTTGTTTTGATGGAGGAATGAACAGCCGCAGCCACCCGTTCACATTGTTCATAAACATGTTCAATGCGCTTGGCAAAAGGATTGGTGTTTTTGTTGTAGATGCTTTCGTTGTGCGTCTCCACATCAACATGTTCATGGCGATGAAAAAAATCATCCCCCTTGTTGATGGACGCAATTTCCATGGCATCTATCCCCATGTCAGAACCCCTGGTGCCTGCGCCTATGTCGGACCTGTTCTTGATGAGTTGAATGTTCATGCCACTAAATTAACCGGGATTATTGAAAATAACCCGTTTATTGGATGATGTTGCTGTTAATTTTGATTAAAATTACGATGCCACATAAATAAATGGACCTTGGTGATTTATCCATAATTTCATGGTCAATAGAACAAGAGATTTGAAGCAATTTTTCATGAGATGCCTGAGTACAATATTGTTGTTAATCTGGGGAATATCCCTTTCAGCACAAAACAACCGCATCAGTATTGGTTTTTTTCCTGAAGGAGGAAAACTCATCACCGGGGAATCCTGCGTGATTGGATTCAAGGCCACAACAGCAAAAGGAGAACCACTTGCTATCCGGTGCAAGATCGTGGACGATAAAAAAAACATCTACGGAGAAGCCATTGCATTTCATGAAGGAAGAGGATCTTTTGAAATCTTACCAGAAGAGGGATACCAGTACTTTTTAACCTGTACGATAGACAGCGTTGAGCAATCTTTTCCTTTGCCCACACATTCCGCCAAAGGATTGGCACTGAAACTGAACCCGCACCCACAAGGATTTCAATTTGAAATGGCCAACCATGCTGAAACCATGGAAGAACAACCTGCGGCCATCATTGGAGAAATGAATGGGCGAATAGTTTTCAGGATTGAAGTACCAGTGGGCAAGCCATATTTTCGGGGGCTCATTTCTACAGCCTCTGCATCAATTCTTTCAGGCATCATGAAAGTATTGGTGTTGAACAAGATGAACAAGGTGGTTTCAGAAAGGCTGGTCTTTGTTCATCGCCCGATTGAAAAACTGCAGGTAACAAAAATAGATGCCCTGCTCATCGAAGCCAACTGGTATGTACAAACAACGGAAGATTCTGCCAAACAGGCACTGGACCTTCAGATGCTGACCCGTGATTTCAAACCCGGACTGATTCAACTGCTCAGCGGCAATGCACCAATGGTCATGGATTCCATCAAAAGCATGAATGAGGTGGTGGTGCGCAGCAAAAAAAAATCTGCCACTGAGGAAATGAATGACTTCTATTCAAAAGGCTTTTTTTCATCGGGCGAAACAAAGATCATTGACCTCGTCAATGGGCCAGACAAGATTGTACATGAGAACATCATTGAATTCCTGAAGTTCAAAGTGCCGGGACTTTCTGTTGTTGACCCTAATTATGAAAATGCACCAATGCCAAGCTTGGACCCATTTGATGATCCTTCAGCATACCGCATTTATTACCGACAGCAGGCCACTATCAGCAGTTTGGGCAATACCCCCATGGCCATTTATTTGAATGAGGTTCAGATCAGCCCATCAGTTTTGGCAACGGTTCCTGCCAACGACATTGTCCTGATCAAAGTGTTCAGCAATTTTGCCCTGGCCCCGGGAGGTGGAGCAGGCGGGGCTTTGGCGATTTATACCAAAAAGCCGAACCAGAAAAAAGGCTGATTATTTTGAGCGGGACCCGCCCTTGAATTTTCTCAGGTGGTAGGTAAAGCTCAACAAGAAATACCTGTTCAGTACTTCCTGGCGTACATCTTCAATATAGTTAAGCTCAACATTTCTGTTGATGCTCTTGTTGGCATTCAACAAATCAAACATGGTAAGCCTCAACTCCGCTTTCTTTGCCCTGCCAAACAATTTGGCGATTCCGGCATTCCAAAGGGGGATGGATTGGTTGATGGCTGAAGCATTTCCCCTGAACATGATATAATCGAAGTCGTTTGTGAACAGCCATCCGTTTTTGGTATTGATGGTTGGTTCTGCAGAAATCCGGTGGTTGTAAAAATTAGCATCCTGTCTGCCAGCAATGGTGTAGTTGATGTTATTGAAGGATGAATTTCCTGAAAGCCCAAGATCAAGCCAGTCTTTCAGGTTCAGGTTGAAGTTCAGGCGACCGCCATAGGTATCGCGAAATGTATAGCCCTTCACAGCATTAAACAGACTCACCTCCCTGCTGTTGTTGATCCAGGACATGATGTTGATGGAGGATTTGGGGTTCTTCATAGATATGCTGTAGTGAACATTGATGCCAGACGCATAGGCGCCATCAAGGTTCAATGGCTTGATGTATTGGGCACCATTGGGCAATGAATAGCCATCTACCAAAAGATTGGTACCCGTTGTGTTCAATGTAATGGCATTAGAGATTTTTCTTGCCGTGGTGGAGGCATTCATGGTGACGGAAAGATTGTTGGTCTTTCGTTTGTTCAAAAAATTATAGGTAGCCTCAAGCTTATTGGTAAATTCCTGCTTCAACAATGGATTGCCTGCACGCACATACATGATGCTGCTGTTGTTGACAACATCCTGGAGCTGGGTTACATAGGGCTGTTGTGTGAACCCGCGGTAGTTCATCCGCAAACTCTGGGAACGTCCTTTTCTGTACTGAAGAAAAAAGGTGGGAAACAGGTCTACAAAAGAATTATTGAGATCAGATTTGGTGGTCCTGTTGTTGCTGGTCAGCTTTGCTTTTTGAACGGCAAGACCTGCAACATAATTCCAAAGGGGGGTTACCTGTCTGCGGTAGTTTACACCACTCCTGTGGGCCTTGTTGTCGTTTTCAAATGCATTGGTCAGGGCAGGAACCATGATTGAATATGCCTTGGTCAGCTTGTTCAATTTATTGGTCTGCTGATCAGATGTTCCTGCATTGTAATTGTAGCTATAGGTAAACTCCAGTTGAGATTTGATGTTCAAAGGCTCAGTATAAGAAAAGCTGCCACCGTAGCGGATTCCATCAACAAATGTTTCAGTAATCTGGTCAAGTGTATCAATGCCCCTGCTGTAACGGTTGTTGTAAGATAAGTTCCTGGATTCACGTTCGCTCTCACTTGCCCCATGGCTGAGATAGAGGCTCATGGTTCTTCCGCGTTTTTTGAACTTATGGCGATAGAGAAAGCTGCTGTACACATTGTAACCCTGGCTGAAATATTTGTTCACCGTACTGAGGGCATTGATGGGCAAGAATTTTCCCTTGGTTGTAGTGGAGCTTGAACTGCTTGACACATCAGACCACTGGTTGTTGAAATTAGACTTGATCAAAATTGTATTTGAACTATCAAACATGTGATCAATCTCTATGTTGGCCCGGTGATTTTTATTCGTGCTCCCAGAAAATATTTTACTGGAGTTGAAAAGGGATGAATCATTGACCACATATGTTTCACGCAAACGGTCTCTGTTGGTATTCGAAAAAATATCGCTGTAAAAATAACTCCCACTCACTTTTGTGGTCTTTCCCCATTGGTCATCATAATTCAATCCACCACCTTTGGTTGTGGAGATTCCGTTGGCGTTGCCATTGAATACATTGGTGCTGCCATTCGGTGAAGCGCTGTTGCCCCCTCCGGCTTGTCCACCCGTTCCCAGAAAATCCTGCACTGAGAAATTCTGGTTGTTGACATTGTTCATCTGCCCGATGAAAGAAAACTTCTGGTCTCCATTGATCCTGTTGGCACTCACCGCGTGGGCATATCTGCCTTCATTTCCAAGAGCTGCACTGCCCTTTCCAAAAAGTCCTTTTTTCCTGTCTTTTTTGGTGATAATATTGATGGTCCGGATCCTGTTGCCATCATCAAACCCACTGAATGCGCTCTGATCGCTAACCGCATCAATCACCTGAATTTTTTCGATGATATCAGCAGGAAGGTTCCTGGTGGCCATCTTGGGGTCATTGCCATAAAAAGGTTTGCCATCCACCAAAATCCTGGCCACGGGCTCTCCCTGCGTTTTGATGGATCCATCGCGATCCACTTCTATCCCAGGCATTTTCTTCAAGAGGTCTTCGGTGGATGCATTCGGAATGGTCTTGAACTGACTGGCATTGAATTCGGTGGTGTCTCCATTGATGGCCATCGCAGCTGCCCTGATGATGATGCCATCCAGTACAGTAGAAAACTTGGTCATTTGAATGACTTCCATGTTTTTTTCGGAAGATTCGGCGCTCAGTACAAAAGGCTGCTCAACCTGTTGATAACCTGAATAGGTAATACGAAGAATATAATCCCCCAAGGGGAGATTTTCAATCTGAAAATAGCCATTGGCATTGGACATCCCGTACCTCAATAGGCTAGAGTCCTTTCCCTTCAATACTGAAACAGTAGCACCCTTTAGGGCAAGCGTGGAATCTTTCAACGTACCCTTCACCATTCCTGTCTTGTTCGACTGAGCCAACAGCACTGCAGGCGTTGCGCAAATAACCATAAAAAAAAACCGAAAAATAAGCCTCATCTGAAGCATAAAAATATTCACTTTCCGTTTAAAATGCTTCATTTTATTTGGGGGATTGATCAATTCTTTTGAAAAACCAAAACAGCAAAGGCTTTTGACTGCATAATTGCATAAATTAGGGGAATCAACATCCTCATTGATCATGAAACAATTATTGCTTGCTGCCGCCTTTTCCTTTGTTGCTGTTCTTGCCTTGGCTCAAAACTGGAAGCCCGCTGGAGATAAAATAAAAACAGCCTGGGCGGAAAAAATTGACCCCAACAATCCGCTGCCAGAATACCCCCGCCCTCAGCTGGTGCGCGACCAATGGCAGAACCTGAACGGATCCTGGGACTATGCCATTCTTCCCAAAGGAAGCAACGAACCCAATGCATTTGATGGAAAAATTCTGGTTCCTTATGCCATTGAATCCAGCCTTTCAGGAGTGCAAAAAATGGTGGGAGACAAAAACGAACTATGGTACCACCGTTCCTTCAATGTACCTGTAACCTGGAAAAACAAGGCAGTAATCTTGCATTTTGGCGCAGTAGACTGGAAGGCAGATATCTGGATCAATGACATCAAAGTTGGCGCACACCAGGGTGGTTATGCCCCTTTCAGCCTCGACATCACCCCTTTCCTTTTAAAAGACAAACAACAGAAGCTGGTTGTCAAAGTCTGGGACCCCTCCGATCAGGGTTTTCAGCCCAGGGGTAAACAGGTGAGCCTTCCCAAAGGGATCTGGTACACGTCCGTTACCGGCATCTGGCAAACCGTTTGGCTTGAGCCTGTTGAAGCTTCGCATGTTGCGGGGCTGAAAACAGTTCCAAATATTGATGGAGGAAATGTTGCGGTATTGGCTTCTACCGTTGGTACTGCTGCCAACGACCTCATTGAAGTAAAGGTGATGGAGAATGGGAAATTGATTGGCACGGGCAAAGCCGTGGTAGGGCAGGAAGTGACGGTTGCTGTTCCCAATGCAAAATTGTGGAGCCCTGAGTCTCCATTCCTTTATGACATGGAAGTATCCATCTTGCACAATGGCATCGCCACGGATAAACTGAAAAGCTATTTCGGGATGCGCAAGATATCCACCAAGGCTGATGCCAATGGCATCCACCGCATGCAACTCAACAACAAGGATTATTTCCAGTTCGGCCCGCTCGACCAGGGATGGTGGCCTGACGGATTGTACACCGCAGCGACTGATGAAGCACTGCTGTATGACATCAAAAAAACAAAAGACCTTGGATTCAACATGATCCGCAAGCATGTGAAAGTGGAACCCGCCAGGTGGTACTACCATTGCGATCGTGAAGGGATACTGGTTTGGCAAGACATGCCCAGCGGGGATGCCAACCCCAAATGGCAGACACGCAACTATTTCAATGGCCTGGAATTGCAACGCAGCCAACAATCAGAGCAAAATTTCATCCAGGAGTGGAAAGAAATCATGGACCTGACCTATTCCAATCCATCGGTTGTGGTGCTGGTGCCTTTCAATGAAGCATGGGGACAATTCAAAACCCCGGAGATCGTGGAGATGACGAAGAACTATAACCCTTCAAGGCTTGTCAACCCAGCCAGCGGCGGCAACCACTATGACGTAGGAGATATGATTGATATCCACAACTACCCTGAACCAGTGATGGGATTGTTTGATTCAAAGCGCGTGAATGTATTGGGCGAATATGGTGGCATTGGTCTGGTCAAAGACAACCATGTTTGGGAAAACAACCGCAACTGGGGATATGTGCAATACAAAACCAGCGAAGAAGCCACCAAGGCTTATGTTTCCTTTGCTGAAAAACTTAAAAAACTCATTCCTTTTGGATACGCCGCTGCAGTCTATACCCAGACCACAGATGTTGAAATCGAAATCAATGGCCTGATGACCTATGACAGAAAGATCATCAAGCTGGATGAGGCAGCAGTCAGAAAAATAAACCTGGAAGTGATCGCCACATTGAACAAATAAGCATCATTTCCTGAGCACCTGTCCGGCAGCCAGCAAGGCTTTTTCCAGTTCAACATAAGACAGTTGTTGAACTGGAATTTTTTTGTCGATTGCCATAGCAGCCGCCATGGCTGCTGATTGACCCAGTATCATGAACACGGGTTCCATCCGGATGGAGCCATAGGCAATGTGTGAGCTGGATACGCAAACGGAAACCAGGAGATTGGAACACTCTTTTTCCTTGGGCAAGATCGCACCATAGTCAATGGAGTAGGCCCGATCAGGCTTTACGCCGATATCCCCTTCATTCTGGATGTATCCCTCTGAAGTCACGTAGCGCTGCGTATTGTGGGAATCCAGGGAATAGGATCCCATGCCAATGGGTTTTGCGATGGTAGTCTTGCCCAGGGCATCTTTCTCTGTCATCACAAAATCACCCAGCATCCTCCTAGCCTCCCTGACATAGAGCTGATAAGGCCACCCACCATTTTCAATGAATTCGTCTTTGGCCAAACCATAAGTATTGAACTGTTGCTGGATCTCTTTGGGCACAGCAGGATCATTGGCCATAAAATAGAGATAGCCTTTTTGGTATCGCTCATGTTCCAGGATGATTTCTTTTCTGCGCACATAGGATGCATCAGGATAATCATGGTTGCCACCAATAAAATCACTGCTGAAAGGACCATGGTTGTTGGTATCTGTTTTCTTGTTAGGGACCGCATCAAACTTGGGAAATACATCCCGCCATCCTGCAGCAAACAACCTTGAAAGGATTTCATAGCGCTTGGGGTCATACCCTTCCGGCTTGGGAAAAGGAATGCTGTTTTCAGGATTGGCACTCATGCACAAGCGGTAGCAATAGGCTTGAATTTTATTGTCGCCATCACCCTTGTTTCCAGAAGGCGCAGCGCTGACTTCTGGGAGCAAGCCGCTTGAAGGATTTCCTGGAATTTTATAGGGATCAATCTTTTGCTTGAAATGATGCGCATGATGGAAGACTTCCGTCTGGACCCCATTCCATTTTTCTCCATATTGCTGGGTGGATTCCCTGCCCACGGTATATCCAACCCCTGCGGCTGCCATCAAATCTCCTTCATAGGTGGCATCAATAAAGGCCTTTCCCACAAATACAGCACCATCAAGGGTTTTGAAGGAAATGATCTTGTTGTTTTTCATGGTTACGCCCCCTGGAGAACGGTCCAGCCACCTGTCTCTATAAACCATGATGTTGTTTTCCCTGATCATGTTTTCAAATGCCGCTTCAGCAACATGGGGTTCAAACAACCACATGGTTTTGAGACTGGTATCACTGGCAACGGTTCCCTGACCCTTGTTGCCAAAGGCTGATCTTTGCTGCCATTTCCAGGCGCTATCGGTCTGGTAATGGTTGTACAACCGATGGTAAAAATTCCTGGCCAGCCCGCCAATGACCGTCTTGTCACCCGTGTCGGTATAGCCCAATCCGTTGGAAGAGAGCCCGCCCAAGTGAAGATCAGGAGAAACCACCACCACAGATTTCCCCATTTTTGCAGCCTGCACTGCAGCCGTGATGGCAGAAGATGTTCCACCGTAAATGACGATGTCTGCCGTGATTTTTCTGTCTAAAGACAGGACCTGTCCATCTTTCAACAACTGTGTCTTGAGTTGGTCGTAGCCGAGGTCTTGCACATCCATCTTTTTTTCCAGGGCCATGACCGCTGCTGTTCCAGCAGTTTGCCCCAAAACCATGTACACAGGCTCCATGCGGATAGAACTGTAGGCCACATGCGAAGCAGACAAACATACCGGCACCAGCAAATTTGAACACTCGTTTCTTTTGGGGATGATGGAACGGTAACTGATTCCGTAATAGGTTGCCTTTTGTTTACCATATCCTCCTTCAAGCCTCACCTTTCCTTCAGCATCCAAAACACGGGCAACATAATGACAGTCGAGGGGATAGGTTGCAATGGCAACAGGATCAGCCACAGGCCTTTCTCCATTGCAATTTTGTTCTGTCATGACATAGTCACTGATCATCCTTCTTGCTTCTCTTACATATACCTGATAAGGAAAATGATCGGTATCCAGGTATTCATCCTTGGGCCATCCCCAGGTTTTCATTTCCGTGCGCATGCTCAACGGCAATCGTTCGTCATTGCCAAGAAACCAAATCAGCCCCATGGAATAGTCTTTGTGTTGTGCAGCAACTTGAACCCTTGTGGCATGATCTGCATTGGGCCACACATAAGAATTTCCCACAAAATTACCCTGGTTGGTATCTGTTTTTTTGTTGGGCATTGGAGTGAAAGAAATAATGCTGCTCAATTCAATATCTGGATTGAGCGCAATCATTCTTGCCAAAAACTCATACCAAAGCGGATTGTAATTGCTGGGCTTGGTAACATCTATTTTGTTGGCAGGATCATTGGTCAGGGTCAGGCGGAAACAATAGGTCTGGGTCCTGTCATCCCCGGTTCCATTAGGGCCTGCAGGCTTCGCATCAATAAACGGAAGCAATCCACTGCTGGGGTTTCCCGGCATCACATAGGGATCAATGGAGGTTTGTCCTTTGCCTACAACCGGACCCATTCGTGTGCCATTCATTGTTTCGCCATAGATGGCATTGCTTTCACGCCCAACCTTAAATGAAACACCTGCCATGCGCATGAGATCACCCTCATAACTGGCATCTATAAACATTTTTGCAGCAAGCTTTAATCCGCTTTCCAAACTGATGGTCTTCAAGCGGCCGCCTTGTTTTTCTGGTGCAGCTTTGAGGTTGATGCGCTGGTTGAACATCACCTCAACACCATGATCTTTCAACATTTGTTTGAAGATCTTCTCCCCGATTCCTGACTCGTAGACCCATTGTATTTTCAGCGAGTCATTTTTACCGGTATAGGTTCTTTTTTTGGAACGCTCAAAAAAATCGGCCCGGCCTTCTGCTTTCCAAGCAGCAGAATCCAGGTAATAAGTATAGACCCTTTGGTAAAACTCTTTGGTAAAACCGCCTGCAATCCTGAAATTATTCAAATCAGTTGCCGTGAGCCCTGAAGTGGCCATTCCCCCTACATGACTGTTGGTACTGACCAACACCACTGATTTTCCCATCTTCGCCACCTGCAGTGCTGCTGTGATGCCTGCCGGTGTTTCGCCATACACGCAAACATCAAAAACCCTTTCTTTTGCAGTTGTCCATGAAAAAATGAAGAGGGTCAACAAAGAAATACTGAGCAATCGTTTCAGGGTTTTTTGAAAACAGAACATCATGGTGAAGTTTTAGTGGGCCCAATTTATAGCATTCTGTATTATGATGGATTGATTTTCAGGGTATATTTTATTGTAAAAACCAATCAAAAAATGCGCTGTACCTTTGCCCCATAAATCATTACCGTGTACCAACAAGCATTTGAAGCCATTGTCAACAGCAGAAGATCGAACCGCAGTTATGACCCCGCCGTAGAAGTACCTGATGAGGTTATCAAAAAATCGCTGGAACTGGCCATCCTATCACCCAACAGCAGCAACATGCAGTTGTGGGAATTCTATTGGATCAAATCTGACGAACTGAGGGAAAAGTTCACCCCACTTTGCTTGG
>Ga0207909_1000134_pt1 | contig 28474 bp, 14 predicted proteins | sample LakMenEpi05May10_FD_150672 | JGI IMG/M metagenome (GOLD analysis project Ga0207909, IMG submission 150672) | Freshwater microbial communities from Lake Mendota, WI - 05MAY2010 deep hole epilimnion (SPAdes) | ecosystem: Environmental > Aquatic > Freshwater > Lake > Epilimnion/Euphotic zone ...
AACGGTAAAAGAAAAGACATCGCATCCAAACTATATTAAACTAACAGAAGTGTTTGGCGATTTATACGAATGGATATATGACTTAGGCCATGCAGATATAATTAATTATAAAAACGCTACTTTTAGAGAGGACTTAAAAAGCGATCTAGTAGCAATCGATGAGTACAATATAAATTATAATTTTATGATACCGTATCGCTATAAGTTCAAAATATTCTCAAATAGTTTTATAAACAATAATCATTATTGCGGACATGCCAATATGAATATCAAAAAGGACTTGTATAAATCTTCTAAGTTGAGCATAGCAACTAGTGATAATTATTATAATTCAATTATATGCGATTGCTTGCCATTAACTTGCTTAGATTGCATAGAAGAAGAATTAAATACAGACAACTCCAATAAAATCAAAGATTTAAAATTGGACATCTTAAATAGCAAGACAAACTTTCATGCTATATCAAGTATCATAGATAGATTTGGATACGAGAAAGAATCAAAAATCGTTTTAAATAAATTAAAGGAGTTGTTATGAGTCTCTGTTTCGTTACAAATAGTATAGGTAATTCTGAACTTTCGCACGATCTATTAAAATTTATCGAAGATAAAAAAATAAATACGTGTATATTTTTCCAAAATAACATACCTCCAATTATTCCACCTCAGTGTACTGTGATGAATATCACGGGACTCTCTGGGTTTACAGGAACAGCGGTCGCGACAGATCTAGACTCTGCTGTTATTCTCTATAATAACAACTCTAATACAGACAATTGGATATACATGTATGACCTCCCATGGACACATGCGGTAATCGATTATGAAAAATGCTTATCTTTGTTAAAAGACTTTAAACTGATAGCAAGAAGCGAAACTCATAAAAAAAATATTGAAAACTTTACCGGAAGATCTGATATATATTTAGCAAAGAATATGGATGAACTATACAAATGCTTGACATTAACAAAATAATCAAAGCCTATCAAGACGGACAAAGCATAAGAGAGCTGGCAGAAGCATATGATACTTATCCTAATAAAATATCTAGAATTCTAAAAAACGCAGGATTAATTCTTCGTACAAAAAAAGAAGCTGGTAAAATGGCGGTTGAAAATGGAAAAATAAAACCTCCAATGCTAGGAAAAAAAAGAAGCCAAGCTGAAAAAGATAATATTTCGTCCAAGAGATCTAAAAGGTGGAAAGAAATGTCTGAGGATGAGGTAGAAGCGTTCAAAAAGGGGGCTAGAGAGCGATGGGACGCACATTCTGTAGAAGAGAGACTGTCAATGCAACAGAAGGCTGGGCAAGCTCTAAGGCGTGCTAGCACAGAGGGGTCAAAAGCAGAAAAATTTGTCTATGAGGGGTTGACAAGATCTGGATACGATGTTATAATGCATAAGACCGGATTGATAGCGGGGGAAAAGTATGAGATAGATTTATTTCTCCCTAAGCTAAATGTTGCCATTGAAATAGATGGGCCACAACACTTCTTCCCAATTTATGGAGAGGTGAGTTTAAATAGAACGATTAAATATGATTCTATTAAGAATGGCTTCTTGTTATCTAAGGGTATATGTGTGATAAGAGTTAAATATATGCTAAAATACTCTTCGCTAAACCAAAATAGAAAACTGTTACAGCTTATCAAATCTGAGTTACAGAGGATTGAGTTGAATTTTCCGGCGGAAGGATATAGACTAATAGAAGTGGAGATTTCTAATGAGTGAATTTGAACAAGATGAGAGCATTTTTGATACGTCACCATCGACAAATAAGATTGAAGTTGCAGAAGAGGAAGGGCCAAGTCAATTATCACCAGAATGGCATGATTATGTCATGACAAAATTTACTAGTGGTGAATTAATTGAGATCAATGGGGATAAATACCCAAACTGCTATGGTCTTCGTAGAGTTGTAGAACTACTGATTGGTAAAATCGTAGATAGTAGACCAGTGAATATGATCATATCCCCTGACTCAACATCTAATAATCCGGGGCGTGTAACTGTAGTATATGAGATTGTGGTAAGGTCGCATGAGACGGGTGAAACAATTCGATACGGGGACATTGCAGAAGTGTTCTCTATCAATACTGATGACTTGTTTATGGCATATCCGGGTGCTACAGCAGCAACACGGGCAGAAGGTCGATGTTTACGCAAACTGCTTAAGGTTCGATGTGTTGCGGCAGAAGAATTGACTCGCAATAAAGATGTTGGTAAAGCAGTGCGAGACATGATTAAAACATCTCCAACTAATGGTTCTTATCAAGAAGAAGATCCTATTAGTGGCGCACAAACTACTCTATTAACCAATAAATGTAAAGAAATGAACATTGACGTTCTTAAATTTATTAATATTGGAGAGAAGACTTACACTAAGCTAAATGACGTTAGTAAGAAAACAGCTATTAATATGATCAAGTTGCTGAATGATTATCAAAACAATAGTAAACCAATTCCAGCAAATATTTTAATCGGAGCATAATATGAGTTTTACAATTACAAAAACAGTTGGTAGTGTTACAATTGGTGTAGAAGCAGATAAAACGACAGACGCCTTTAAAGACTTGTCTAGTCTTGAAGAGGTATTTGGCATTTCTTGTTGTGGTAAGTGTGCGTGCGAAGATTTGTCCCACGTAGTCCGAAAGGATGCGGAAGAGAATGAATATTATGAACTTCGCTGCACGAACAGAGATTGCCGTGCAAAGCTCGCTTTTGGATTGCATAAGAAAGGTGGAGGTATGTATCCTAAACGCAAGGATAAGGACGACAAGTGGCTTCCTGATGGTGGCTGGATGAAATGGGATGCGGAAAAGAAAAAGGAAGTATAAATAAAAAAGCCCCGGTTTTCCGGGGCTTTTTTTATCGCTATAGTTTACCGCTGTTCGTTTTCAACTATAGTTTGAGAATGAGTCGCGACTCGAAACAGCAAAAAGGTCGCCATCTATTCTCTCGATATTATAGATATTCTAAACTGACATATAATCCATAAAGTGTTTTACTGCCAATATTGAGAGGAGATGCAGATAATGCAACTCTCCATGTGTGGCGTAAATCTCCACTTGTTCCACCATAAGATCCTGCCATTGCAGTGCTACTAGCTACTGGACTTGAAACACCAAAAGGCGCAGCTTGATATGTTGTATTAACATATTGGAAGAACTTAGGATATAACATTCCAGTTAAACCTCGTCCACCACTACCCGGAGAATCTAGCAAAGGAACAATAATTCCAGTGCCGCCAACTGTTTGTTTGCCCGGATAAGACAATGAAGATAGTCTAGTGTCAGGATTACCACTGTTGGCTGTATCCATAGAGGTTGTGAAATTTGGGAATGCAACGCCAACAGAGTTCCTATAGTAAGGTCTAACATTGGCCCCACCATAAGTCGAAGCATCTGGCCAAGGAGCGCCCCACCAGAAAGCATCACCAGATCCAACAATTCCAGTTATAAAGTCACTGCCCGGAGCTGCTAGCCAACCAGTATAAGTAGCACCACCAAAATTAACAACTTCAGCTACTTTAGTGATAACTCCAGTTGCAGGATTATCAATATTATTAATTCTATCATAGATCCTAAGTTGACAATTTTGCACTTTAACACTGACATCGTGATTAAAATGAATTTGAAGTGTAACTTCTGTGCTATTAAGATTAACTAATAACCCTGTATTTGATGTGGTGTTTTGCAATCTACATCCCGAAGACCCAAGAACGCCCGAAATAAATTCAACATTTCTAACTTGGCCACCATTACCAGTGCCATCTGCGTTTGTTAAAAAAGTAGTCTTTTGATATTCTAACAATGGAACACTAGTGCCGTGTCCACCAGAACCATAAAATCCTAGTCCAGATCCATTAACACCCAGTGTAGTGTTATTGATTAGACCATCTAAAACCTCAAATGTAATACTCGCCATGAAAAAAACCTCCTACGTAGGAAAATTGGTATACCTATAGTATAATACACATTACCACTTATCTACTGGGCATTTTTCAGAATTCCATGCGGCTTTAAATTCTAAGAAACATCCGCAGTTGTTACACTTTTTGTACTCTGCATTAAAAAATTCACAAGAGTGACAAATACTTATTCTTTTATCATACGTTTCCGTGTCTACTTTTTTAAATCCATCTTTGGCATGATTAAAGACTGCTTTACTGAATTTATTAGCAAGGTTAAAAACTTCACTCATATCAATAATTCCACTATATCAGCAGCTTCATCTTGTTTATAAAAAGCAGAAATTTCAAATTCTACTTCTATTTTTCTAGATTCTTTTATGAAGTTCTTTAATTTTAAAGTAGATTCTTTTCCGCAGTCCAAATACATATTTATGGTATGACTCATAAACTCTGCAATAGACGGGTTTATTAAATTATTCTCAACACAAGAGGGGCATCCTCCTTCAGCGGTTAACGCTTGAAAAACTTTAGACCCCGTTTCTTTTAAGTAAAAGTATTCAGGAACTTTGTTAAAAAATTCCTCTTGCATTAAAAGCTCTTTAATTAGTTCTTGATCCATATTAATTTTCATTTTTTAAATCCTCAAGGTATATCGTTGCATTCATAAATTACTTCATCTCCACATCCAACCGATCTCAATCCACCACCAGCATCCATTTCTATATTTTTAAAATTTGCAAATCCCGGAGCGGGAGATCCAAATCCTGACCAAATATAAGCTTTGTTTCCATACGTATCATATATTACATCATTATAAGTGTTGTCGCACCAATTAATGGGTTCTGGGTATGTAGTCTCTTGTATTTCTAGAATATTTTGTGTTGTTATTCCAACACCTTGTTTAAACCCACATTCAAATTGACACCAGTGAATATCGGTGTATCCAGACACATAAATTGCCCCCCCTCTTCCTGTGCATCCACAATCTTCATTTCCAGATACATGAAATTTTCTTATTAGCCAATTTTCAACAACTTGACATTTTATAATTTTTCCAGTAACTGGATCTGGATCTTTATTATAGTCAACGCATTTTCTTTCTTCTGTTCTTGCAAATCCCCCATATATTGGACCTCCATCACAATTTTTCTTTCCATCGCAAAAAAATTCAAAATTATCTCTACTTAATGGCCCCCTGTCTAAGACCGCATTATCTAAACAATATAATTTTTCAGTAAATCCAACATCATAGTAAATACTGCCATCTTGTCTTTTTCTTTGTATTGCGAATTGTCCTCCAGCACCTCCCGCAAAACTATCACAACAAACCCCTTGACCTATGGGCGTATTATATAGTTTTAAACAATTATAATTATCTTCGTGTGCGTACCCTTGTGCGCGAGGGTGAGTGCTGTTAGAATGCTGGTAAGCTGGAAGATACAATGTATTCGGCTTCTGATTTACTCCAGCTTCAAATTGTATTTGAGGAGGATCACATGGCTCTGGAATACTTTTTACAATACCAATCGCCTGTTCTTTTCCGTCTTCGCCTATAACAAGCTTAACACAAGCCCCTCCATATTTTTTAATATAATCAGGATCACGTAAATTACTATCGCAATTATTTGCAGTCCAATCAGGATTAATAATACATGTACATGGCTTTGGAGTCAAGTCATTTGGAGATAAATTATGAATTTTAAAAGATTTAATCCTATCCGCATTTCCAACATTCATAACACATACTAAAGGAGGAAGGGGAATGTCTCTATCTTCTAAAATTGGAGCTGGATTAAAAGTATAAGACGTTTCCATATCTTCCGGTATATTTCCACCCATTAATAAATAAGTGCCATTTGGAGCAGTTCCGACCTTTTTACGAAAATACGTAGAGGAATAGTTAAATACAGATACCTTATTAGTATTGCTAACACCCAACTCTTTTTGAATTTTATATGGAAAGTCATTGTCTATTTCTTCAAAAGAAAAACGATGTTTAGATCGCTTTCCTAGATAATTTGGGGGTAGTTCAGTGTCATCCATTTTATCTTTCTCGCCTTATGTTTTTTCACATGTAAAATTATTTGGGCAATAGTTATATGTATTATACGGTCTTATCGGAAAATAGCTACTTTCACCAGAAGAACTTTTACAAAAATCTCCTCTTTTTGCATTGGGTCCGTCAGAAGATTTTGCCCCTGTCGTATATTCAATTTCTATAAAAGAACTTTTATTAGCTCCTGCTTTATTGAAGTCAGTAAATATTTTTTCCCATACGGCTTTTGAATGTGCTAAAACTCTAACTTTATAATTAAATTTTGAAACTTCAAATATCTCATCAAAGATTTTTATACCATCATATGCGTCCCATCTATCATAATGATATTCTTGAACGCCGTAATACATACCAGCTTCAATAAGTTTTCCCCTTTTACCCGACCCAGCTTTTACTCCTGCAATACAAGAACCCGCTATTCTTATAGCCGCTCTTTCACATCTATTTTTAGTAAAGCACATCGGATCATTTGGGTTATAACCTTCATATTCAGGATTTGTACATATGTCTTTCTTTTCATTCCCAACTTCTGTATCTGCAAAGTCTGTAGTTTTTTCAACAAATAGTTTTTCAAAATGATTACATGCTGGCAAACTTGTTAATCTTATAATAACTCCTTGTCCCACACCCTCTAGTGTAAAAGGAGGCGTCCATTTAAAAGGAGGTTCGTCTGTATCATTTTCTCCATATATACTCTCAGTTACGTGAGGCTTGATACCCGCAAAACAAACTGGGGCTTGGTCCGTTTCGCCCCACCCTTTTAAGTCAAACACAGTTAGCGTTGCTTCGCATGTATTATATACTCTATTCTCTAAAGCATCAGTGCAAATCCACGAAGTGAATCTTCCGGGTAATTGTGAATTACTGGCTTTACATAAACAATAACATTTCTCTTTATCCTGCTCATTTCTACATCGCTCATCGCAATCAGCATCTTTAGCATATTGTAGAAAATATCTAGTCTGTTCTTGGTTATTGGCATCAGTATATTTTTCTTGTATAACTGCCCCCATATGCCAATCAGTAGATCCAGCGGTTGCACAAAATTTAGAATCTTGCTTTAAGCCCCAAAGTTTTTTCATGGGCGTTCTACTTATGGTTTGATAATATCCAGCATCCCATCCATCAATTCCCTCAATTGAATATACGCTTGGCTTATTATTATAAATAGCATCGTCAGGCGTTCCGGGGCTTTGGCAATGGCCCATTATACCATAAGCGGCTGAACCATTATTATCCCCGTCAGATTTACCCCTAAAATACCACGCCCCTCTGCCAATTATATGATTATTTTGATTGATTTCTTCGACTACCCTGCAACCACTGGCTATGCCCGTTAATCTTCCGCTAGCGTCAAGCTGAACGCCCCCAACAAAATCGTGTGTTGCTTGAAGCCCAACCATTTTCCAATTAGCATATTGTTTTCTATTTGCATAATTAAAAGCTTGAGGTAAATAATCAATTGGTATAATTGTATCAGTATAGTCGCAATTATTACAAGTCATGGACATGGCTCCTTATAATCAGCATAACTTCTTCCGTCACAAGTAGCGTCTAAAGCAGTACAATAAACATTTGGATAATAAGTTGCTACTTTAGTTATGGGATCTACTTTTTTACAATATTTACAGCAAGTTGATTGCGCTGCGATATATTCTTGAGCTTTTCCAAAAGTTCCGCCACCCCTGTATGTGTAATAAAATTTTTCAACTTCTCCATCTGCAAGATTGTACATTTTTCTAATATTATTGTCATCGTAATAATAATCAGCACCAGTAATTACAGCAAGCTGTTCGCCATTTTCTGTAAAACTTTCTAAAGATCTTGTTTCGGTTCCATCCAAAGTAACTTTTGCTAAATTTAACAAAGGTCTATTTTCTTCATCTTCATTAAACATTTCTATTGTTTCATTAATTCTACAAGACCAAAAAGGAGAAATATTTTTTTGAACGTGTCTACCTACACTAGAACCATTATCTTTATCAACACATTTATAACCCAATCTAACGATAAGCTTACAAGTTCCATCACATAAAACGGGAAATAATTCAAAAGCAAGAAATACTTTTTGACTAGACTTGGGGCATTGTGTAACATCAGCTTCGTCGTCGGTTAAAGTGTATTGTCCAGCGTTAAAGCTTGCTGTTGCAACTTGTATTTCTTCATAAAATGAACCATCCATAGCAATGCTTTCGGGGTGTGATTCCGTTTTATTTATTCCAACTTTAAAAACTGGTTGCCTTATAGATCGATAAACAACACCTACTCCAACAACAATAGCTTGGATCTCTAAGGAAAATATCGGTAAATGACTAGCTAGACCTGTCAAGCTGTCATTTATTTTAGTATAGGTGTCATTAACAGAAAATATCCAACCATCAACCTGTATTTTATAACCATTAATATCTTCTTTAAAAACTTTATAAGTGTAACTAATAACTTTACCCTGTTCATCTTTATTATCAGTAATATCTATAGTCCATCTTCTACAGCTCCAAGGCCAACATTCAGGAAGCCTTTGATAAAAATTATTAGATGAAGTCATTAATAAAACACATTTATTAGTACTGCTCTCTTTTAATTTATCAACTGGATTTTTTGCTTCGCCGGGAGAAATCACAGCGGATCTATTAAATGCTCCAACTTTATAAGCTAAATGAGTAGATTTACAAACCATATCTTCATATCTATTATTTCCAATTTCATGAAGTGGAATAGTAGGACTATCTTTGTCTCTGAGCTTAACAGTGCGATACCTGACATTATCATTGGTTGGAAGAGATGCCATTTGGTAATAATCCCATTTATATGTAACTCCACCCGTTCCACCGCCGATAGCACGTCTTACGTACACTAAAACCTCTGTTCCTTCGATGTCGTCGCAACTCATTCGCGAACCTCCCCTGTTCCAGCATTTGCACACTCATCAATTTCAGTAATTAACATGGCTGGAAATTTATTTTCTCCGCATGTTATAACTTGATTTGACGCACACGCAATAACTCTTACATCGTGTTTAATAAATTTGAATGGATGTATAGCATATTTTATACTTCCAGTAACATCATCTGTAACTGTACCAAAACAGTCTTGACTATCAGGACAATCAAAAAGCCTTTGTAAAACTCTTATAAAATATATACCATATGTACCATTTGGAAAAATTTCTAAAGTAATGACATCGCTACTATATTTACAATTTTCAAAAGCAACAAGCGATATAAAATATGTTCCTCCTACAGCGGGAGGAATTTCAAGAAATCCATTCGCATCTACGATAGTGCCGCCCACGCCTTCGCTTGGTATAATATCTAAGAAGAAATCTAAAAATTTATAATATATATATTTTTTATCCAATACCCCAAAAGAAAGATACCGTTTTCCATTGTTAAAAATAACCGTAGGAGCTGGTAATACAGACTTGTCAGTACTTTTAGCGGCGCAATTTACTCTTTTAAATTTACCAACAATACAAGATCCACCACCACCACCACTAATTACTCTCCATTCATAATTAATTTTAGTTGCTGCAAAATAATCTCCAGCACTAAGGCTTAAAGATGGATTTCTATTGTGTATTTTTACTAACTCTGGCCACTCTCCAATATTATCAGCGTCTGCTGCTAACGGTATACCTCCCCATGGATCAGGTCGTATCGCATAAATTGGATCTGGATTAGCAGCTTGTGTATATTTATCATATCTCCATTTACTACCTATATCCATGTCTGTACTTCTGTAGATTTGTCCGACTCCAGTGCTAGGAGTATCGGGGTCTCCCGATGGAAGACCCTCAACCATTAATCCTTCAATGATTTCAGCTCCACCGACCCACACTTTTCTTTGATTGTCCCACCTTAAATCTAATGGGCCAGATTTCCAAATACCCCTGTCGATGGGGGTTCTTGGATGAAAATACCTTTGTCTATCTTCTTGACCTTCGTGATAAGCGGGAGTAGCAACTCCGCAAACATCATATCCCCATCCTGAAATTATCATAGGGGTTTTAGTTGTTACAATTCTAACTTCGCCTTTAATTGGATCTTTTTGAATATTAAAATCTGCCGTATTATTCTCATAATCTTTAACAACTATACTATAATCATTAAATGGAACAAAACCCCCGTATTGAGCATCATACTTTAGAAAGAAAAAATATGGATCTAAATCGAGAGATGTTGGCGATATTGAATTACGATAGAATCCCCCGTTATTTAAATTTAAATTTCTTTGATACGCTTGATTATTAGAAAATATTTTAGCTGGATCGTCCGGTACAGCGTCTGGTGGAAGTGGCATTATTTTGTCCTTTATATAAGCCTTGGATTAGATATCCTTACAAAAGTATTTGTCTGTTCCCAACTTTGTCCTGCGGATTGATTGTAGTTAGCCATCACTCCTCTAGCAGCACCTTGAAATGGAGATGCGTGCATATTAGATCCTGCATTGGGTCCATCTACAGTGTCTCTAGGCATCTCTCCATTTTGTTTATCTATAGCTTGAGCGGCCCCATTTATAAAATTACCAAACATACCAGCAGATGAGTATTTTTGTATGTCTGCATTTAATTGTTGTGAACCTTGTCTTTTTTCAAAAGCAGATAATATTGCACCATAGTCAGATCTAAATGGTTTTTGTCTAAAGAGTTCCCGCACCTTTTTCTGCTCTTTGAAACTTTGCTTTTGAGATCTTGCAATTCTATCAGCATTATATTTAGCTAGTCTAGCGTTTTTTCTAGTCCAAGTAGCCATAGAATATGTAGTAGTCATTCCACCGGGATTAATATTAATGCTTATAGAAGTAATATATGGGCCGCTTTCAAATAATTTATCTCCAATATTAAACTTAGGCTCTTCAGCAAGTTCTACATATCCTGATTCAGAAGCAAATAAGTCTGCTAGTTCTGAATTAACATAAGATTCAGCAACCTCATTCATTTTAGCAGTTGATCCAAAAGTTTCAGGGGCATACATCTCATCTTGAATCAAATCTAATCTACCCTTTTTACCATTCTCTGCTCCAAAAGCAAACCATGGACCATAAACATATCTTGTCGCTTGCTGTGGAATGAGAACATTATAAGGTATCAGTGGAAGTGGAGGGAAAGCCATATCAATATTTTCAAATCCAATCTGGTTGTGATAACTAACAGGGATCATACCATAATAAGGTCCAAGCACTAAATTACACAAAGCGTTGAATCCATTATGTTGTGTGGCCCACTGATCGTACCACATTACCCTAGGCACTTTTACTTTTATAAAAGCAGTATCATTAGATGGACTTGTGATCTTTTTGCCAGCGCTATCTTTGTTTTCTCCTCCAGAGTCAGGTCTTTCAATAGCTTGAAAATTGCTTTTATTCATGAATCTAATATTAAAATCTAAATCTGGACTAACTCCTTCATATGTTGCAACGGATTCATATTGAGGCATGAGCATATATGCGCCCTGTAAAACTGAATAATCTGCATTATTTAATTTAGGATAAACAACAGTCATCTTTAATCTTTGATTATCATCATAAAATTGCTTGTCTGGGAAATCTTCAGTGAGTGATCCACACCAAGCACTACTAACAATGTTCCACGAATAATCAGCTTCGATATCTTGTCTTACCCATCGAAAATTATTCTCTTCGCCTCCGGGTTCCATTGGCATTTTAACTAAAAAATCAGTCCCATAGAATTGGTTTGCTGCTCCCGACACAGCAGACCACCTAGCTTCAACTTGTTTTTGAGCTGCTATTAGATTGCTATACGGTGTATCATATCCATATAACCACTGGGCAAACACTTGTGCATTTTCAACACTTGTATCGATAAGATCATTCACGCCAACACCTTCTCCAGATAATATTTTTTGATACTCTGCAAGTGTAAAACGAGTTGAACCATACATGATAGATTTTTCACCTCGTTGTATAGCTTTTAATATATGATATAATGACCAAGCTTTTCTGCTTGTATCTAATGCACACCTTAATTCTAAGATTTCTGTATCCACATAAGTAAAATTACCATCGTATCCACCATCTACAGTAATTCTAATTGGAGTGTACATACTATCGTAATCTAAAATATTATTACCAAAATAATATACCGTATTTGCCCCGGCCCCTTTAGATCCCCATATTGGAAATAAATCATATCTATCTGCGACATATACTCTACTCACAGGAGCGCCAAGTAATATTTTTTGAGTTGATACGTCTGTTAATTCTTTTCCTACGGAATAAGACGATAGTATCTTGCTTTCATCTGGCAAAGCTAAATATTCTGCAATTTTCTTTTTAATTATTTCTTTATCAGGGGGGCTTTTTCTACTGATATATTTTAATTTAATTTTTGGAGAACTAATTACACCAGAGGAATTTGCTGCCCCATCAACAGTTAATATGTAATCCGATAGTGATAATTCTGCAATATCTTTAATTAAACTGGATAAACCTATAAAATCACCCTGTATTCTATAGTCTGGAATTGCAGCAATCATATCATTCAGTCCACTTAAATCTAAATCGTAGACTCCTTCTGAATATACTATCTTACTACCAAATGTTCCACTATCTATCGCCGCCTTTATATCAGCAACAATATTTTTTGCAGGGTATCCAACACTATTATTATCTGCTGCTCCAAATTTACCACCATAAGCAACATTTTCTTTTTTACCAAAAATATTAATAATATTATTAACACCGTTGGCATTTGTCATAACTGGATTTAATGTTAAATTACCAACATTATTATCATCTTTATAAATTGTTCCGTTCCATCGGTTTAAAACAATATATACGCCGTCGAGTATTTTTCCCGGCGATTCCAGTATAACTTCGTATGTTCTTCCTTCTGTAACACTTTCCTTGTATGTATATCTACTAAATATCCCGCCAAAAGAAAATCCAAAATATGAAAATTTACATGGACTTCCAATAGCAGGGGGCTTAAATAGAATGCCATTATCAGGGTCTTCTACTAGAGTTAAATTACACACTCCAGAGTCGCCTCCCCATCCTATAGAAGAGCTTATATTGGCCACATAAGCGCCAAAAAAATATGCTGGTGATGGTTTACTCATTATGCTTCATATGTCCATTCTAAATTTACTGAACAGTGTCCTGTTGTCATTTCCCAGTTACTTGAAAAATTACTTTTAAAAATCGGAGATCCCGCTGGTGCATATTTTAAAGCTTCCGCTCTACAAGCGTCCTTGACCGCTTCATTCAATGGTGTTCTTTGAGAAGCCCTAACGATTGCATCCACTTGAACACTCCGTTTTCTTTCTCTTGTTGTTCCCATGTCTTGTAATACTGGCCCCTTTTTTCTTCCAATGATTGGTATAGAAGCAAAAATCTCAATATCAAAATTTTTCCCACTTTGATTTTCATCTGTGATACTGAGTGTTGCAGATATACAATCTGGTATTGCACCTTTTAATGATATTACACCAGCTGGATAGGCTTTATATGACACATTAAAAGTAATAGTACCATTGATTTTATTTTCGCCAGACGAAACGGAAATAGGATATTCATCATTAGGATCAAATGCAACTGCTTCTGTATTATACCTCCCAAATAGCTCATTGACAACTGCAAATACTTTTGAACTTCTAGCAAATTGGGGTCCACCAATAGTTCCAAATGCAGCTTTAGCTTGCGTATACTTGTCTTGATTTAATGCTTTTATGCCAGTAGATGAAAACCCCTGAACTGAGCCTTCGGCTGAAACACTAACATCGCCACCCTCATCTTTATTAAAAGAAACATTTAACTCTATAGATGCCTCTGTGTCAGATCTAAAATAAGTAGAGGTTACAGAATATGATCCCCCAACAGTATCAGCATTGGCTGTTCTAATCCTGTTATATTCTTTTCTTGCTCCAATATCCCCCATATTAAGATCAGTTTCAGGCGCAAATGTATTGTATAAACTATCATCATAAGCATTCTTAGTTAGGGTTAATCCAACAGAAGTATCTTTTAGTCTATCCTCAACCCATTTTTTAGCCTCGTTATATCCTTCACTACTCCCTTGTTGAGTGACAAAACCCTGTGCAGATATAGTATGGCTTACACTATATGAATATTGTATATCTTCTCCAGTAATATCATTATTTTTAAAACAGAATCTATCTTCTTCTTTTTTAACATCCACGGTTTCTGTTACAGATCTTAACTTGTAACTTGTCATATTAGAAACCGAGTAAGCTTCAAATGATAAACTGACTTCAATATATTGAATGCCCGCAGTATCTTCAGGAGGATCGCTACTAGAAAAGCTCATTAGTCTTGCGTCATCATAATTGAGGCCAGACGACAATGATAAATTAGCCATTTGCCTACTGTCCGTACCAGCTAAATCCGCGAGACTTCCGGCAGCGTTAATAAGTTCTGCCAACCTTCCTTCTCCACTGCCACCACCACCAGATACAATAGAACCTTTAACATTAATAGTGTGTTTTTCTGCAATAGCAGTGCCATCATCGTTTCGTATAAATTCTTTTTGAATGCTAACCGCATAGCCATATTCAAAAGAAATAGATCCATTCCATGATACTGTTAAACTCATTTGAGTGTAGTTCCTCTAGTAAATAATATTCCAGTTCGACTTGGCTTATGATATCCAGACGCAAATACTAAATTTAATCCACTGCCAAATGTTGGTATGCCACTCACAAATAAATTCATAGTATTAACTTCTGTATTATTATACACAATCAATGGCAGCGCCCCAGCAATTGGACCAGCAATATTTAAAGGCATTGCAGAATTATATTTTGAATAAGTGTAATTCCCAGTACTGTCTAAATATAACGCAGAAGACCCAAAAGTGCCTATGGTTGAGCTGCCTCCAATCTGATCAGAAACATAAATTCTCATATCTAAATTGCCAGAGTCTGGTTTTACTAAATTATATATATTTAGGGGCATTGGTTGGCCATACCCAGCAGAAGGCATTTCAGATATAGTAGCTATATTCAATGGCATCACAGAAGATGAATTAGGAACGCCAGTGTATTGAGAAAATATATGTAAATCCATAATTTCTGAATTATTAATTGGCACTGGGTACGGGTTCCAAATAGTTATTGGTAAAATTCCCTTAAGATCACTTTGCGCAAAAAGATTAAGGTTTCCAGTACTGCTATTGCTATAGATGACTAAATCTATATTCTCATTACTTTCGCTTTTTCCGAATGTGTAAAGGTTTATTGCACCAGTAGAAGCTATTGGGGCTTGGAGATTCAACTGTATATTTCCAGTTGAAGTTTCTAAAACTTTTAAGAATGTGTTTATTCCGCTGTTTTCAAAACTATTAGGCAATGAGAATAAATTAATATTACCACTCCCAAAACCCTCAATGTGTTTCATAAATAATGATAAATACTCTGGCTTTTGCACATCTATTGAATTTATATAACTAAATTCAGAAGTTGATATAAATCTAGAGGCGTCTATAATTTGTAAGGAAGTAGAGAATTGCCCATAATCGGTCTCGCCAACATTATCAAAAGTCGCAGCTGCCAATGAAGTTCCAACCCTAAGCACCGCCGTATCTGAATTTAAAACATCTCCATCTGGGGAAATTTTGACAAATTCATGAAATCTATTCTCAAAAGCTTTTGTACTATCATTGTATATAAAACAAGATATTTCATTCCAATCCCGTAAAAATAATAAGTTGTCTTGTAAATCATATCTATTGTCTAAGTACATGATATAACTAGCGCTATTAGATCTAGTTCCATCGTATGATAAATTAGCAGTCAATTGATATTGTAAGCTGTTTATATTACTATATTTAGTGTTGTTAAGATTTATTGTAGGACTTACGACTGATTGCAATACGTATTTATCATCGCTAGAAAAATATTTATACACTTGTATGCTATCTATAGCATTTGTCATTAAATTATTAAGCTCATCATAGTATGATAGTTTATTAGTTAATAAGAAATCGCCTTTAGATACGATATAGCCACCAAAATTAGACACTTGATCGTCTGTAAATAACTGTTTCAATGTGTACACATTGCCAGTTCGATTGTAATAATATAAATATTCTGTGGTTTTATATTTTGAAGGCCATCCAAAAAATACTTTATTTCCATTGGTTGCTATTCTAGTAGAATATCTCATGTATTCTTCATATTGTTGCAATTGATCTTGTATAACTGTGTTATCTTGAGATATTAAAGAAGATAATGCACTAACTTCACTAGTATTTAAATTGTATGTAAAATAGAGAGATGTGGCATCTACATTAGTAATTCTTGAAGAGCCTTGAAAATCAGCGCTTTTTGCAGTTGTAGATGCAATGCAATATACTATATTATTTTCAATTTCAAATGCGGCAGATTTACCGAACGAATCAATAAAGCTAAACTCATATGGATCTTTTTCTGTGTCTGGTAAATACACTTGATAATCAATTGAATATTTATACGTTTTAGACCAAGATACATATCTGCTGCCAACCCAATAATTATTAAAACTTAAGTTTAAATCTGCTTCAATTTGATCTGATGTCAATGAATAATTTTCATAATTATATAATGCAGAGAGCTTATACCCCTTATTATTTGATTCATATGTAGCCCATGGATTGTCAGTTCTATTAATTGTTTTTAAGTATTGAACTCCAATATCGTTAGAGCTTTTAGTTATTTTATAAAAATGTATTCTTCCATATGGCAAGTATGTAGGTATGACTCTTACGTTTTGCACATCGGGTAAAAAGTTTATCATTTGGAATGATTCAGAAGCTCCAGACTCTGCAACCATTAAAATATATTCGGCGTCAGAGTATTTTTTTATAGCAACCGCTGAACCAAAATGATTACCATTAATTACCCCGTATGCGATTTCATCAGCCGAATCAAATCTTTCAAGGGGGTAGAAATTATTCCAAGACCTTTCCCCATTAAAATACCCTTGTGGATATCTAACATCGGGGGGAGAGTAATTCTTTTCTCCTACAGGCACACCCTTGTCAACATTTGCTACATATTCAACAGATCTTTCGTTTAGATCATCTCCGGCAGTTAGGGGGGATTCTACGGCGGTTAACAGTTGAAGATCTTTGGATGAATATCCGTTTTTTCCACATGGAGAATATATAGTTCTATTATAATTCCAATTATCTAAACTTCCAACTTTAGTCCATCTTGCATTAGATAGCGTGTTATAATCAACGATACTAATTGCACCACCATTAGAACTGTATGATATATAGAATGAATTAGCATCAATAACAGTTACATAATAAGCCCCGTTTATGTTAGTAACCCCAGAAGAGCTAAGTCCCCCTGTAATTTTAATCCTATCTCCGGTTTTTAATTTATGAGATGTGGATTGTATATTTGTTGAAGAAGCTATGCTCTCTACAATTCCAGTCGCTCTTAAATATAAATCTACTTTTCCACAGTTTGAAAAATTAACTAATTTATAAATTTTAATATTAAAATCTTCAGTAACGTCATGCGTGCCTAGCACTTTATATGAACTGTTTGGAAGTGGGGCGTTAAAGTATGATCCCAATTCAATTCTTTTATCATTAAGCGAAGACCATTGACTATAACTACTAAGCACAACTCCAAATTGATAACCATTGGGATGTATGAGTATTTTCCACGTTAATTCTTGGTCGTCATATATATATGATAAATCATTAAATGTATCAGGTGTGTTTAAAAATTCATCATATGTTACATATCCATCAAATTTATAAGTTCTTGTATAGGCAGCAAATTGCCCCTCAGCTTTATACATAATTTCAATAAAAATATCGCTATAATCAAGGTACTCTGTAATATTTGCAGATGGGCTAACAGCGGTTGTATAATTTCCATCTTTTTTATCAAATAAGAAATGTGTATATGGTATAATAAATCTAGATGTCTTGCCATTAACTATTGTTTCGGGGGTTGTATCTGGCGGGAAATAATATTGATTTCCCACTTGTATAGCGCCCTCTGGGATTGGATTTTGAACATTGTATGTGTCTGTACTTACTAGTTCTAAATCAGTTACGCACTGTCCAACATTAGGCCAACCCGATGGGCTACCATTAAAAGTGGTTGGAACAGGTTCACTTATCGGGGTTGTGGTGGGAATGATGAGATAATTAGATAAATCAGTATCTCCAGCTGGGACAAATTGATTTACTGATTCGGTTGATCCATCATAATTATATTGTATGGATAAAGTTCCACCAACAGTAACCGGACAAAATATAGATCTGAACCAAGTGTATGTATATGTATAAACAGTTATATCTCTATAAGTCACAGGAAAATAAATAATTTCGGGATTTCCCCCTCCAATTACTTCTCCGGTATGTATAGATTGCAGTGAAAAAGTTCTAGTAAGATTAGTATCTAATGTTATTTTTTCGGTGCTTGTCCAGTCGGAAACCGCAACAACTGCAATGTCGTCAATTATTGAGGTGTCGTTAACATTCCAATTAGCAGAAATAGTATAATCAACTGCATTTTTACCAGCGTTTGTAAGAAAATAAGTGTCGTTTTTATTAGTAGAAAAATCTTTCCAGCTAAATTCTAAATCAGAATTAGTAACGCTGTTATTAACCATAGAAGAATTAAAATTATAAGAATTTAGCGAAGCATTCCAATTTGTATCGTGCTGTAGATAAGCCCCGGAGGGCTTATTCTTTGTGAATAAATTCAAATTACCAGATGATATATCTGATTTCATAAATAGCTTTTGGGTAGATAAAATGCTTGTATATCCACTAGCTCCCCACATATTAAGCCCTAGAGAATTAGTCCTTGTTGGGTTTCCCATTTATTCTCCTTATTCGCTCTTTGCTTGGTTCATAATTTGATTGAATTGTCTCATAACTTCACTTCTTACTAAGTTTGCAACCTCTTCTGTGACTGCGCTCGACACAACATTTGCAATTTGCTGTGAGTTAATTCCCGTAACACTAATGCCACCACTTATATTTACAGTATGGGTCATTTGCATACCGGATACTTTTGACAGCATATTATTCATTGATTGAATAAAGGAGGAAAAACTGGATACTATCTGAGTAACGGCAGAAGGGTTAATAAGACTACCGACCTTAGAGAAGGCAGCTCCAATAGAGTTTGATATAGTTGTAGATATTGCAGACAGGTCAATACTTACGCCTACGTTGCTCATAGAAACGCCGCCGCTATTGCCACCCATAGAACCACCCACTGCCCTATACACGGGGCCACCAGTCGCAAATCCTTGAACCTTGCCGCCTCTATTGAGGTGATCCATAAAGTTCATTCCATGCTTATCAACTGCATTTTTATTCATAACAAACTCACCGGGGGTTAACATTGCTGGAACAGTGTCTCGGTCTATAGAACCACCTCCCGCTCTATACACTGGGCCACCAGTCGCTCTTGGTAAAAATCCACCAGCAAATCCCCCATCACCTCTCCTAGCTTGAAGTCTCGCAAGCGCTGCCGCAGCTCCGGGTTTAATAACTTTATTGTGTGCAAATCCACCCCCACGACCACCCTTAGCCCATATATTAGACATATAGTCGTTATGCCCCTGAGCATAATTATTCATATAGTTACTTTGCATACGTGAAAAGGCATTATTGTTGGCTTGTGCCATCATCGCAGGTTTCTGTACAAAATTCTGGTTATATTGCCCCATGTACCAATTTTGTGCTTCTTGCATACTCAAAGATCCAAACGGTTGCCCGTTATAAGTATCGTATCTAACAAGAGACGTACCGTATCCAAAACCACCTGAGAATGGAACACTTAAGTTGCCAAGTCCAGTTCCTATCATATCGTCAACACCAGCATAACCACCAATGCCCATAGTTCCAGACATTTTACCGCCAACAGCACGATAATTTATTTTGCCACCAGTAGCACGCCCTTGCGGATCAAATCCCTTACCTCTAGTTTTACCAATGCCTCTAGATCTACCCCTATAATAATTATTCATGTAATTACCCATTAAGGAATTCATGATATTACTATTGCCTCTTGCGATCATATTTGGTTTCTGGACAAAGTTTTGGTAGTATTGTCCCATATACCAATTTTGGGCTTCTTGCATTCCCAAGGAACCAAAAGGTTGGCCATTGTAGGTGTTATACCTAACAAGGGGCGCACCATAGCCATATCCACCAAACCCGCCAAATCCTCCTCCCATGCCCATGCCACCATAGCCACCACCACCCATAGGTCCAACACCAAAGCCACCCCAGTTCATCATTGTTCCACCGGGATGCTTCTGTGCGCCCTGAAGCATTCCAACAGGTTTAGATTTTTTCTCTTTAACTGGTCTATTTACTTTAACTTCATTTTTCTTTGGGATTGCTCCCCCTCTTGGCTTACCAGTACTATTAATAGACTGAAGAGCATCAACCCCAATCTTATCAACTGCACTTTTACGAATTACATATTCACCCGGAGATAACATTGCTGGAACTGTATCTGTGCCTTTAGGTTTGAATATTGGAGATCCACCTCTAGCAAGGTAATTAACTAACCCACCATTGTTAAATCCTTGAACTTTACCACTCTGGACTCTATCTCTAAATCTTTTATCTGCGGCTTCTTCCCTTTTTAAATTTTCTGCTTTTCTAAATGCATCTCTCCAAGTAGGACCACCCGGCTTACCAATACTAGCGACATATTGAAACTCGCCCTTGCTCTTTAAATAGTCTTCTACTGCTTGTCGTTCAGGAGTTAAGTCATTTTCTTTAGCTCTTTCTTCAAGTGTTGGAGCTGGAGCGGCATATGGAACAGTCGGCTCTGGTGGAGTAGGAGTAGACGGTGCAGTGCTTTGTCTAGGAGGTTCTGGTGTTGGCAAAGGTCTAACAGGAGGAACCAAAGCACGTCTATTATCTTTTTGGGACTGCTGTTGATCAAGTAACTGCTGTCTATTTAGTTCTTCTTGTTTTTTAGCATCGTCCATTCTTTTTTCTTTATCGGCTTTTTCTTTAGCGTCTAACTCTTCTCGTTTTTGCTTTTCCTCTTTAAATTTTTTATCAGCCGCCATTCTATCTTTTTCAGCTTTATCATCAGTTTTTGCTTTATTATAAGCTTCTAATACGCCAGCAGGATATAGTGGAACTTTATTGGATCGACTATTATTAGGATCTACAGGTCTTTGATATTTATCTGTTTTAGGTATATAAGGTCTTGTGTCAGGTTTTGGAGTTTTCCCAAACATATCCTTATTTTTTTTATACCAATCTTCTAAAGATGGAAAATTATCTTTTTCTATTTTTGGTTTACCAACAAAATCATTTAATTTATTTAAACTATCTTTATTGCTAGGAGCTGTTTGTTGAGCTTTCAACTCATCTTCTCTAGCTTTTTGAGCTGCTTTATCCAGTTCTGCTTTTTGTCTAGCTGTCTCTTCTGCTTTTTTCTGATTGTCTTGGGCTTCTTTAGCTGCTTTTTCTTGATTTTTTCTAGCTTCTTCTTGTGCTTTTGCAGCAGCAGCAGCAGCTTGAACTTTCTTTTTAGCTTCTTCTACTGCCTTATTAGCTTCTTCCGCAGTTTTCTTTTCTTGTTCGATCAATGGAGCAGGATTTAATTCTGGTATGCTAGCGGCAGAGGGTGGAATATTAACAGGAGGTTCAACAGGTTTTGGTCTTGCTGGAGCATTTGGCTCTTTGGGCTTTTCAACAAAGGGGCTAGCCGGAGGAGTTTGAGGTTCTGGAGGCGTAGGGGGCGCATTCATAGCATCATTAAAATCTTTATTCGCTTGATTTTCTTCTGCTAAACGCAACCACATTTCCTCTTGCGTTTCTTTCTTTTTAGGTTGATACCTATCTCTCATAGCCTTAGCAGCATTTAATTTACCCAAAGCATTTAAGTATCTGCTGTAGGCGTCTTTACCCTCATACTGCTTCTTCATATTTCTATGAACTTTATTAGCATCCTCTTTCATTTTTCTCAAGGCTTTATCTTGAGTGGCTAAGAGTTCTTCTTGAGTAAATACCGCTTTTTCAGCCTCTTTCTCCATAGCGTCCAGTTCTGCTGGAGTCATTGGTTTAACTGTACCATGCTTGCTAGGAGTTAAGACTGGAACATCAGAAGGTTTATTATATCTTTCGCCGGGATTTAATCCGGTTTGTCTTTTTCTGAGGGCATCTGCTGATTTCTGAAGTTCTTTTGCTTTGTCAATAGCATCTTGTGTGGCCTGACTTCTCCCCGGAGGCAAAGCCGATGGCTTACCATAGTCTGAAGTCCCTCTTTTTTCATTAGATTTTTGGGATCTTTTTGTTAAATCTTGAGTAACTGTAGTGTCTTCTGTATCCTGTCTTTTCTTAAGATATCTAAACCATGCTTCGTCGGTAGGAAAAATCTTAGGTCTTTGTCCATATCTTTTAGTGATACGATCTCTAGGAGACATTTTTTGATTTCTAGGATCTACCGTTCCCACTCCGCTAGCTCTTTTTCCATTATCAGCAATATCTCTAGCAATTTCCTCTTCTAGTGCTTTAGCCCTAGCGTCTGATAATTTCTTTTCGTCGTCTGCTTTTTTCTGCATAGCATCCCATTGTTCTTGGGTATACATGCTATTTTTTGGACGAACCTTTCTCCCTTGGGCATCTCTCTCTATAGCAGGAGCAGGAGGTAATGGCTTAGCTAGTGGGCGATTCATATCATTTATATAATCGTCCAATAAATTATTAGATTTATCACGCTTAGCCTTTTTAGCAGGATTCTGACTTTGATTAGCTTGGCTTCTTTTTATTGACCTTTTTCGGATTGCCATTTGACGAGGACCGATAGGATTGGGAAGTGGTGCTGTGCCAGATGTGTCAAATCCAGTTCTAGTTCCTTGTTGCAATTGTTGCTGTTGATTAACCTGACTTCTTCTATCTCTTGACTCCTGTACAGATTTATAAAATTTATCTAAATCTTCTTTTGTAATTTTTTTATTATTATCTGCTGCCGGAGCATTATTATTAATTGTAACACTAGGAGTAGACCCACTGATGTTGCTGTTATTTAATTTTAATCCTTTGATTATATTTATAATTTCAGAAAGCAATGAATTAGTGGTTCCAATATCTTTTAATCTAACTAAAAATGATAATAGTTTAGTTTGTTCACCCATTGTAGATAATTGTCTTGATGGATCAAAATTATATTGAGTACTGCCCGAATTATCGCTACTCCCTTCTGCATAATATCCGACAGTTCCACCCTTAGCAAATCGCCCCGCATTAATAGCCTTCATCATCCCGCCACCATATTTTTGTACAGCAGCTCGCTTCATAACAAACTCGCCCGGAGTGAGCATAGCAGGAACTGTGTCTGTTCCTTTAGGTTGGAAGTTTACTAATTGACCTTTAGCAGCGTAGATTAATCCACCCCTAGCATTGCCTCCAGCTTTCTTTGCTGCTGGTGCAGGCGGAGCAAAATTAGGTGCGCCTCCAGCCAAGCCAGCGGCTCTATCGCGAGCATCGTTGAAATCTTTTTCTAGTTTACTTATTGTAGCGTTTAATGTTGTAGAAATATTTGTAACTGTGTCAATAAGTTTTTTAATAGATTCATTTGTAGATTTTAACTGATCGTCGATAAATTTACGTCTTTCCTCTAATTCTTTTTTCTGGGCAGCTAATTGCTCTTTTTCTTTTTTGGCCCCAAGTTCATTTACACCAGCTTGTTGCTGGTCATCTAATTTTTTCTTTTCCGCTTTTAGATCTTCGGATAATTGTAATAGAGCAGCTGTATTTTTATTGACAACATCCATTTGCATAGCTTGTTGTTGAGCTTCTTGATTAAATAACTGCTGTCTTGCAGCTTGTTCCTCTGCTGCGATACGATAAAGTTCTTGAGTTAATTTTTGCTCTGGAGTTGAGGTATCTGCTTCAATCATATTTGCAGCATCAAAAGCCCCAATATCTCTCATTTTATTTGCAATTAATTTGTTTTCAACTTGTTTGCCAGTCATTCCATTGAACATTGGAACATCTTTAAAACGCTCAAGAAGTGACTGGACCCCAGATTTAAGCTCATCCGGGATAGAATCTATATTGCCAGTTGCCATCACTTGACCTAACGCTTGCACGCTTTGTTCAAGTTTAGCTCTTTCTTCTACTCCACCAAAAGTATATTCTTTAGCTGCGTCCTTAACAGCTTCTCTTTGCGCTTTAATTTTTTCAATTTCTTCCAGTGTGTCGGAAGTTCTTCCACTTTGGTCTGCAAGCTCTTTCAATGCCTGTGTTAATTTTCCAGCTTCATTTTGTAAATTAGCTCTTTGGTCTGCGTTTAAATTGCCAACATTTTCTGGACCCAGCTTACCTCTAATTTCACCAAGCCTCTTGCCTATTCCCGCTGGATTGCCAGCCATATTGCCAGCAAGCATTCTTTGTCTATTAAATCTTAAATTATTTTTTTCAATTAAAGAAAGCGTTCTTCCTTGAGCAGCAGCAACATTTTTAACAAGCTTTTCATATCCATCAATACTCTGCATTTGTAGATCTAATTGACGTTGACGAGATGCGTTGATTTCGTCATAAGCTTTAGCGGTAGATTGTTCATTTGCAGTGATAGCATCAAGTATTCTTTTACCACTACCTCTCAACATTTCAGCATATTTATCTAATTCTTCGCCAATTCTTTTTTGAATTTCAGCTGGATCTCTTGGCCCACCACCCTCAGCTGGAGCTACAGCCTTTTGAATCATTTTCTGAATTTCTTTGCCCACTTCGCCATTAGCATCAATTCCTAGGCCAGTTACAAATTTTTCAATTTGATTTTTATCTAATTTTCCAGTTCTAAAATCATCAGATGCTGCCATCCTAGCCTTGAAATTTGGAACAACTTTATTAAGGTCTTTAAAGTTATCGGCTATCTTTTGTCCAGCTGGTCCAATACTAGCTATTACTTTTAATGCATTTTGATAATCGGCCATATTTGATGCGTTAGGAATTATGCTATCTAAAACGCTAGAGTCAGGAGTTTTAGATTTTAACCCAGAAACCGATCCATTAAAAGCTGCTCCAATTTGAGACAGTGTATTGTCTGCTTTTTTAATACTATATTCAAAATTCTTTAATGCAGACTCTAGTGATAACTGCTCAATAAGAGTGCCTACTAACTTTTGTCTTACTGCATCCTCTTCCATCAAAGCTTCTTTTTGTCTAATTAGCTGAAGCGTATCATCTATAAGAGCTTTTTCCATTTCATACATGGCCTTTGTGCCTTGTAATATAGCAAGATTCTCTGTATCTTTCTCAAGAGATGCTCCGGCTTTTTTAGCCTGTTCTTGTCCCAAAAAAGTAGTCTGTCCTCCTCCAGATTTTAAAAATTCAATCTGTCCACGATATCTTCCTTCAATCTCCTGAGACGTTCTTTTTGCAATGTTTTCCATTTGTCCGCGAACAAATTTACCTATGTCTGCAAGGGGATTAAAATCCTTGTTATTTAAATTAGAATTTATTTCCTTCACTTGTCTACTGTACTGAGCAGCTATTATATTATCTAATTCCTTAGAAAATCCTTGAGTCGCTTCTCTTGCAGTTTCTATGCTTCTTCTAAAAGATTCTGGAGCATCTTCCAGTCTACCAAACATAGCTATAGCTGCAAGCTCTGCCTGATTAGCTTCGCGAATAGAATCTGCATATTTATTTGTTACATCTGTTACTTCCTTAAAAACTTCAGGATTTGTTTTTTTCTCAATGTTTTCTATAAATTTTTGAGCATTCTTAATTCCAACAATAGAAGTATAAAGTGAACCACTAAGCGAATTACTAGCAATTTTGATATTATTAAATGACGATTGCAAGTCTTTTTCAGATTGATAAACCCCCTTAGCAAAAGCTCCCAAAGCTCCAGTCACTGCTCCTATTGCAGTTCCTAGTCCGGGTAAAATTGCAGTTCCAATAGCAGCTCCAACCGCTGCTCCACCAGCTAAATTTTGAGTAGAATTATTTTTTTCAAGAAAATTAGCTCTAGAAGAGTCTGTTATACTGGATTGATATTTACTCACAAGACCTTGTTTGCCAACTTGTTCAGGATTTTTTCTAAAATCTTCAATGGTTTTTTCGAGTTCTTTACCTGATTTTTCAGCTATTTTAGAAAAGTATGCAGTAGTTGCTGCTGAAATAGCAAAAACTGCTGAAAGTCCAGTTGCTGCTATATTAAGATTTTGCATTGTTTTTGCAAACTTAGCAGCGCTTTGATCGCCACCCACTCCACCGACCGCAGATTTGCCAGTTATAGCTGCGACTTCTTTAGCTCTAGCTGCGATACCTGCGTCTATAGCAATCTGTTCTTCTTTTCTTTTTAGAGATGCGATATAAATATCTAAGCCAAGATCTTTTAAATTATCTCCAATAACTTTATATGTAGCAAAAGTAGCGCCAAATGCACTCAATGCACTTTTCATTTCGTCAGGAAGCCCCGACATTTGAGCTACAACAGTTTCAGCAACACTAGCCATAATTAATAAATTGCTAGAGGTTTTGCTAGTGCTATCTCTTAAATCTTTTAATTGATCAGATAGTTTTGGCGTCTCTGGATCTTTTGGTGGAGCAGCTAACGCCCCATTTCTTGTTGCGGCTCTTTCAGCTCTTTCTATTAAAGGCTTACCTATTTTTACTTGGCCAGTTTGTTTTTTCTGATTTTCTAAATCTCTAACGATAGCTTTCATAACAGCTTCGGCGTCTTTATTATCTTTGATATAATCATCGACAATCTTCTCAATAGTCTTCAGCTGTCCGGGGCTAACTAACGCTTGAATCTTAGGTATAAACAAAGCCTTTTGCATTTGCTGTTGGCCCTGATCAAATGTAGCCTGACCACCTCCAGCAAAACTTTGAACGCCAACGGGTCCACCATTAGCGAACTTGCCAACTTTATTCATTCTATTTAATGCGGAACTTCCAATAGTTTGGGCAGACTTCTTATTAATTACATATTCGCCCGGAGTGAGCATAGCAGGAACGGTATCTTGATTTCCTCCTCCGGGAACATTACCTCCCTTGGCAAGAAACGCCCCCTTTTCTCTAAACATATCTACTGCGGATTGCTTATTTTTGCCCCCTGTAAATACCATGTTTGCAGGCGAAATACCAAAAAGTTTTTGTAAAAATTCTGGAAGTCCCGGAGTTCGGTCTGACTTGCTTATAACGCTTAAGGTTTTGGGGTCTATTTCTTTATTTTTAACTGCGTCTTGTAAAGCGAGGCCAAACTGTGTTATTTTTGCAGATTTTACATCTTTTAAACGAGCAGCGTCATCAAAGAAATATTTTTTAAGAACTGCTAATTTTTCTTCAGGAGTTTTAGCCTTTCCATAAGCAAGATCTCCGATTGTTCTAAGTAGGGTTCTGTCCATATCCAAAGAAGCGCCACCAGCTTCTTTAATTTTAGAGATGGCATTTTTAGGATTTGGTAAAATTGCTCCGGTAGCTTGTAGTATATCATCAACAAGAGGAGCGTTAGGAATGCCTTTGGTTCCAGCTTCTCCACCGCGAGATAAATATTGAACCTGACCACCATTGGCGAACTTGCCAACCTTATTCATTCTGTTAAGATTACCATAACCAATAGCCTGAGCGGATTTCTTATTAATTACATATTCGCCCGGTGTAAGCATAGCGGGAACAGTATCTGTGCCAAGATTTCCACCGCCCATAGCCTTCCTAACAATAACCCCATCAAGAGCCTTAATAACCTCTTCATCACTCATACCGCTAAGCTTATCTTGGTATCGTCCACCTAATTTCTTATTAAGTAAACCAGCTACATCGCGGTGCAATGCACCTTCTTTAATCGGGGAGTATTGAGTTCCAAAAACCTTGTATCCAGAATTAAAATTTTTATCTACTATACTTTTTAATCTTTCTTGAGAACTAACAGCATCCATCTTACTTTGCTCTTTAGCTTCCTTAGCAGCTTCTTCTTCTGCATAGCCCATTCTAGCTTTTGTCTTTACAGCAGCTCCCAAGCCCCTTGTAACATCCTCAAATACAGTCACCCCGCCAATCTTGATATGATCTTCCTTTTCTGTAAGATCATTAGCATTAAATCTAGCTCTAGTTAATTTTTCAGGTTCGGAAATGTTATCAACAATCGCTCCATAAAGTTTATCTTCTAGCTCGCCAGTACTAATGGCGGTCTTTCTACTCTTGGCCTCGAAAGGGTCTCCATCCTTCGTAATCCCATCTAGACGAGCGTTCGATAACATAGACACGGATTTAGCCATTCCTGTTTCTACAAGAATGTCTTCGAAGCGAAAACCCCTATTCTGTTCGTCCCCCGTTCGATACGACTCAAGCAAACCCTTGCTCACTTTTAACTTGTCAACATCAACATTGACAGTCTTTAGATTATAGTCTAATCTATCTTCGGCGTTTAATTTATATTGTTGCTTCTGTGAATTAGTGCCGTCTAAATCAGCTCCAGCCGCCTTCTCAAAACTATATGTGTCAATTTTAGGAATGGTAATAGCATTGGCGGCGCGAGACTTCCCTGCTGGCCCACCAAGAGCAAAGCGTTGAATTAATCC
>Ga0207909_1000135_pt1 | contig 28428 bp, 16 predicted proteins | sample LakMenEpi05May10_FD_150672 | JGI IMG/M metagenome (GOLD analysis project Ga0207909, IMG submission 150672) | Freshwater microbial communities from Lake Mendota, WI - 05MAY2010 deep hole epilimnion (SPAdes) | ecosystem: Environmental > Aquatic > Freshwater > Lake > Epilimnion/Euphotic zone ...
GTTCCCATTACATCCCAATAATCCAGAATTGGATAAAAATCTGTTGTCACCCGAAGAAATCGAATTACTTAAAGATTTTTCAAAAAATGATATTCAAGAATTATATTTCGTTTTAATTTATATAGAATCTATCACTAATGGTTTTTACAACATGTTGAAAAAAGGAGAAATGTTTGAAGATATAGATTCAGAAAATGATGATTTAATTATTAGAAGTTGTGGTGAATTTTTAATTTTTTTATTTGTTAAAATATTTACAAATACAATATTTTCAAATCGTAATACCGAAATGAAAGACTTTGTGTGGGGTATTATTGTTAGAACATTCGAAAAGAAAATATCACGTGTTGAAAAATTTGATGAAATCTGTCTTCAAAGTTATATTTTTTGGAAAAAAATATTTGACGAATTAAAAAGTGTAAAAGACGACTCAATTGAATTTGTCATGAAAAAAGTATATAAACAATTGATTGATTATCCTATGATATTTGATTCAGAAAAACCCCAGATTGATATAAAAGATTTTGATTTTATTAATACGATGTCAAAAACCATGAAAATGACTGAATGGTTTATCGGAATAAATAAGATTATTAATAACAACATGAATGAAAGTTTGAACTAATTCAAATTGTTCATTTTTTATAGGTATAAAAATTTGTTACAATCTTATTTCAAAAGTCATTCTGATTGTAAGAATATTTCGTATTACAATCTGTTTTCTTTTATTCTGAATCAAGGATTTAAAATATTTGATTAGGGAGTATCTACATTATTTAGAATAAAAATCAAAATTTTCAATAATCAGTTATGTTTCCATAACCAAATAGGTTATGAAATACCTTATAACATTTATAATGTATTGATAATCAATACAGACCGAATCCTGTCTTCCCGACAAAACAAAATGAGCCTTGGCGAAAGCTAGGGCTTTTTTGTGCGCGAGCGTTGATAGCTCGCTGGCAAAAGCGAGCGCAAAAAAAAGCCCGCAGAGGGCGAAGCCCTCAAGGCTCATTTTGTTTTAGACCACTCCACAAAGGAGGGCCGAAGGCAATCCTGGCTTTTTTCGAATTTAAAGCCGCAAATTCTGACTACCGGCAGGCAGGCAATTCTGGCAACTATGTTTTTGACATCCTCCCCAAAATTCTGATCTCCCCAAAAGTTACTCTTCTTCATTTTTCATCAGTTGCTTTATAACCTTCAAAGTCTTATTTTAAAATACTCAATCAATTGAGTAAATTTGCTCAATATACTGAGTAAATTATTTTTTATGTTCGAAAGACCTCATTTACAACAAGTTGTAAAAAGAATTCAAGAGCCGAGAAAATTCATTCAGGTCATTTTAGGGCCCAGACAAGTGGGTAAAACAACCTTAGTGAATCAGTTGGTGCAGAAATATGCATCTGAATCTTTAGTGGTTTCAGCAGATGCAGTGGATGCATCCAATTCGTTTTGGTTGGAACAACAATGGGAGACTTCCCGGATTAAGCTTAAACAATCAGGGGCTAAAGAGTTTTTATTAGTGGTTGATGAAATTCAGAAAATTAACAATTGGAGTGAGACAGTAAAATTGCTTTGGGACGCTGATACAAAAAACAATGTATCATTGAAAGTAGTTGTATTAGGTTCGTCCAGATTATTGATCCAACAAGGTTTGACAGAATCGCTGGCCGGTCGCTTTGAAACAACATTTATGAGCCATTGGAGCTATTCGGAAATGCATGAAGCTTTTGATTGGAACGAAAATCAATTTGTTTGGTTTGGTGGTTATCCTGGAGCTGCAACTTTGATATCCGATGAACAGCGATGGAAAAATTACGTGAAAGATTCGTTGATTGAGACAAGCATATCCAAAGATATTTTGATGTTGACCAGAGTAGATAAGCCTGCATTGATGAAAAGACTTTTTGAATTGTCTTGTCATTATTCAGGACAAATACTTTCATTCAATAAAATGTTAGGACAATTGAAAGACGCAGGGAACACCACAACGCTGTCTCACTATCTGTCCCTATTGAGCACAGCGGGTTTGGTTGCAGGTATTGAAAAATATTCAAACAATGTCATCAGGAAAAAATCTTCCAGTCCCAAATTTCAAGTGTATAACACTGCGCTGATTAGTGCACAAAGTAATTACAGTTTTACGGAAGCGATGGGGAATCCTGCTATTTGGGGTAGACTAGTGGAATCAGCTGTGGGAGCCCATTTGCTTAATCATGCTGTTTCCGGAGATTTTGCACTTAGTTATTGGAGAGAAGGAAATGAAGAGGTGGATTTTGTTATGGAACAAAAACAATTGATTGGCATTGAAGTCAAAAGTGGTTCCGTACAAAAGACTTCAGGCATGGCTTCTTTTAAAAAGAAATTCAATCCCGATAAAGTTTTGTTGGTTGGAAACTCAGGCTTGAGCTGGCAGGATTTATTAAAAATGAACCCGTTAGCATTATTTGAGTAGAAAAAAACGCTAATCCAAAAATTGTCCAAAAATTGAGGGAGCTTACTCCTCGAACTTGCCAAACGGAAAAAATTGGGTAATTTTAATTTTGATGATCCGGTAGACAGGTGGTTATCGTTTTTAGCTGAACCCGAAAAAATACTCACTATGCCTAAGTATGATTTATCGGTTTACCCAAACCTGCTTAAAGCTGCAGAATTACTGGATGAATCCAACTACACCCAGGAGCAGCTCAATGCTTATGACCGACATCTACTCGCAGTATACGATATCAACATGTCCCGCATTGAAAGTTTTGATGAGGGGGTTGATGAAGGACTAAAGCGGGGGCGTGAAGAAGGGCGTGAAGAAGGTATCCATCTCTCTGTACCCATCATCAAAGAACTTCTCAAGGGTGAATTAACGCATGAAGAAATTGCCGAGAAATTTTCTGTTTCTGTTCAATTGGTAGCTAAATTGGCTGAAGAGTTGAGCTGAAATTTGCAATGCTTCATTCTTGTAAATCGGTCAAAAAATAATGGGAACCTTTTTTTACTCCTTGATCTGGGTCAACATCCAAGAATGCCGTGTCAAGATTAACAGAATATACAAATTACCGTATAAACAGATGTTTATATTAATATTACAGTATATTTTATCAGTTTTACAGTAACTTTGGTAAATACGTTTTACAGTAACTTATCCTTATAATTATACGTTTTACTGTACCATGTAATTGTTTTATAGTAAAAATCATGCCCAATGGTAAATAAGCCTGCAGGTAACGAATGGCTCAAAGCCCATTATAGCCTACTAAATTTTTCATTTACACATTGTTCCTACATTGGAAATAATGATTCAATTGAACTGACCTCAAAAGGCATTATCAATCAGGTATATGGTCCGAAGTATGCAGTAGAGGATGATACGCCCATCCTTCACTTATTATTTTCTCTAAAATACGATGACCTTAGCCTCGATTTTCTTTCGGCGGTATTTGCTCTAATCGATGTCAATGAAATCAACAGTTTTATATCATCAAGACCAAGCGGTAGATATGCCAGAAAAATTGGATTTTTATATGAATTTTTAACTGGTAAAGAGCTCACACTAGAAATAAAAGTGCTGGGGAATTACATCGACCTGTTGGAAACGGAAAAATACATAACAGGTAAGGTGTTTAAAAACACCCGCTGGCGTCTCAATGACAACCTTTTGGGTACTAAAGATTTTTGTCCTGTAATACGGAAAACCAGAGCAGTCTCAGCACTATTGGAAAAAGATATCAGGCAAAGCATTGAAGGTTTGGAAAAAGAGTTCCCGGAAGATGTTTTCCGGCGGGCCGCATCATATTTATACACCAAGGAAACCAGATCTTCATTTGAGATTGAAAAAGAGAAGCCATCATTGGACAGGATGGATCGGTTCATTGCACTCTTGCATCGTGCTGGTTCAATCCCCTCAGAAGAACTACTATCAAAGATCCATCTGGTTTTCTTGCAGAATATCATTGTGGATTCACGTTTTGCAGCGGCTGATTTTCGGGGCTTCCAGAATTATGTCGGGGAAATCTTACCCAATGACCAGGCCCTTGTGCATTATATATGCCCACCGCCAGATATGGTTAAAACGATGATGGCTGGCCTTAAAAGTGCTGCCAATAAAACTACAGGCGTGCAACCCATCGTTCGGGCGGCTATGCTTTCTTTTGGTTTTGTTTTTATACATCCTTTTGAAGATGGTAATGGACGACTACACCGGTTTATGATCCATGATGTATTGGTTCATGATGGCGTAGTGCCGGAAGGTTTAATCATTCCTGTTTCTGCCCATATGCTCAATAACATCAAAGCATACGACCAGATACTTGAAACCTATTCAAAACCACTGATGCAACGCATCAAATATGCATTGAGTGAAGAGGGGGAAGTGACAGTGCAAAACGCAAGCGAGGTGGAAGGATATTATCGCTATCCTGACCTTACACCACAAACAACCTACCTTGCAGAGGTCATACACGCGACGATCAAAGAAGATATGCCCCAAGAATTAATATATCTGTTGCGCTATGATGAAGCAAAAAAAGAAATTCAGAAAATTGTAGACATGCCTGATAGGGATATAGGCAGGATGCTGGTTTTCTTTCACCAGAATAGAGGCGTATTCCCCAAGAGAAGACGTGAATTGTTTTCCAAATTAACTGATGAAGAGATTGCTGCAATGCAAAATGCCTATAGAAGGGTATTTGAAATTGTTTAACATTTTAACCTAATTCTATTAAAGATATATGGGGTCGAGACAACAAATTATTTCATGACTTTTCTTAACCAATTTCTCGCCGTTTCCGCCTCTGGAGTTTTTTTAAGTACCCATTCATCGCTATGATTACGAAATGGGATAGTACAAAAAGTAAAATCACCTGCAATTTCAGTATCTTCTAAATAGGTAATAATATTTGTTGTATTGTTCTCTTGTGAAATCCACTGTGGCCTACCATTTAGTCTATTTAATCTCATAAGTGCTGATGCTCTATTCACAAATGGATATGGCCAGTTTTCGCGTACTCCGTCATAATGCGAATGACAAAAAAACGCTTTCCAAACCGGGGCTATTTCATCATCAAATAAACCTAAATAGTTACAAGCAATTGCGCCTCTAGAAAAGCCTGCTATGAGTATACGATTTTTATCTGCCCCAAAGTTTTCTTCCAAGAGATTTATAGTCGCAAGTACATATTTTTTAGATTCTTCTATGTCTCCCCACCATGTTACAGCATTTTTCTTTTTACCATTTTTCACTTCAACAAATGGCATACATACCCAAATAAAATCCTTACCCTTACTTAAACCGTAACCTAAACTGCTTCCCTCTACAGACCCATTAGAAACATCACCATATTTATTTTTGTAGTAACCATTGCCTGCATATTCAATAATTACGGGGTATTTTTTATTTGGCTTCCAGTTTTTTGGCAAATAAATGACATGATATACGTCAGTATTTTCCCATCCCTTGGTTGTTTGTTTTACTCTCAACCCTGCGCTTGGCTCAACTAAAATCATTTTAGGGACAGTGAATTGTGTTTTTGCCGTTGATAAGTCTGGATTTGTTTGGGCAAATGTTTGGTTTGTAATTTCAAATATTAAACCAAACACTACTAATAAGAACATTATTCTAAACGCTCTCTTCATACTTCTAAGGATTGGGGTTTTGAGTTACATAGTATAAATATAACCCAAAAAAAATATGGTTTGGGCAATATGGCTGAACCCGAAAAAATACTCACTATGCCTAAGTATGATTTATCGGTTTACCCGAACCTGCTTAAAGCGGCAGAATTACCAGATGAATCCAACTACACCCAGGAACAGTCTCTTAATCCCTCAACCATACTTAAGTATTTCAAGACACTCCATCCCTTGAATAAATCAATGGATTTTGGTTATTATCATTGAGCAAATCTCCAATCTTTAATTTACCAACCTGTTCATCGCTCAAAATATTTTTAATGCCATTGAATGTAGCACCTTCAGGCATATAAGCACAGGTCATTGCCCTTCGAAATCCATTGGTCATGTTGGCACCAGCTCCATGAATAGTCAATCCATTGTGAAAAGAACAACTTCCAGCTTTCATTGGAACTGCCACAGATTTCGATTTGATGAATTGAGGATAAAAGTCAAAAACTGCATCCATATTCTTCCCAATACCAGGGTTTTCAAAACTGGTACTGTGGAAAGATCCCGGAATAAAATACAGACATCCATTTTCTACAGTGGCATCATCTAAAGCAACCCAAATAGACATTGCCCGCCTGTCGCTAAAAGACCAGAAAGGAGTATCTAAATGCCATGAAGTTGGATTGGCCCAGGGGCGTTTTATCAATGCCTGGTCATGCCATATCCTTGTTCCATCCCAACCAGCAAGGTCGGCCACCATTTTTCCTATATTTTCATCCAGCATTATTTTTTTTACGGCATCATTTGTTTGCCATAGGTTCAGCATCTGGTCAAACACTTTACCATAGTAATCGCTGTCTTTATTAATACCATCATCTTCGCCAACCTTGGCATCGCTGCCTGGCATTTTTTTACCGCCTCGCTGCTGTATGGCTTCTGTTACAGCTTCCTGCCAAAAAGAAAGTTCGGCTTCATTTAAAAAATTTTCAATCAATAGATATCCATTGGCTTGATAAAAATCAATCTGGTGTTTTGTCAGTTCGCAATTCATAAATAAAAATTTTGTATGATTCGTTTACTTCTTTAAAGCTGTCTCTATTTCCTCTATTCTAACGGGGCCCATCATTCCTGCTCTTTGAACATGAAATTTTTCATCTCCATTCTCATTCGGAAACCTGTCTTTCCTGCCATAGGGAATATTCGTTTGACAATATTTTTTTCCATCAATTGAATTCATATCACCTGTTAGCCGATTGATCCACATATTGGTTATCTGTATTTCAACCTTATTTTTTCCGGGTTTCAGATAGTCTTTTATGTTCAAGGAAAAGGGTGGTGTCCATACAACGCCTGCAGATTTTCCATTGATAAAAATTCTTGCAACATCCAATACTTCTCCCAAATTTATTTTGATGACACTGTCTTTTGTAAGCGATTCACGAGAGATATCAAAACTGTTTTTATACGTGGCTGTGCCAGAAAAGTATTTTATACCATCATCTGTATGGTCCGTCCAGGAAATGAGCTTGGTCATTTTGACCGAATCTGGTGCTCCCCATTTTTCAGGAAAGGATAAAGTCCAAGGGGAACTTAATTCTTGGCTCTTTGTTTCCTTTGTGATATTATAGGAAGGGAGTGTTCGCCTTTCAGCATTGAATACGATAAAACAAGATGCATTGGGTGCCAGCTGCAGATTGATTTTGGTATTGCCATTCAATGTTTTTAGGTCATTTATTTGATATTGTTTTCCAGTTATCGGATCCCAATATTCAGCCTGTTTTCCAACTGTCCGGAAATGGCATTCTTCGGTTATTGCCTGGTCTGTTTTATTTCGAATAAAATAAACATTTCCTATTGCTGTTATCCTATGGATAAAATCCAACTTTTCAGCATCTGCAGTAAAATCTTTTCCAATTGCCAATTTTCTCAAAGCATCATCAATGGATATATTTTTAAGTACAGGATCCTTTATGCCTGACGGTGTTTCTGCCGTATTTAAAAATAGAATCCTGGCACCGGCATCCATCATCTTATTTAATTTATTGATCACCTGTATCGGAATATCCTTTCTGCCGGGTATTACAAGTAACTTATAATTTAAGCCATCGGGTAAAACCAATTTGCCATTCGAAACTTCTATTTTGTTCAATAAAATATCTGAATTGATAACATCAAAATCATATCCAAAACTTAATCCATTGAGTTTTGGCCGATCAGGTGACCCTTGTAATTCAGGAAAAAAATTAGGAGCTTTATCTCCATAATAATAAACAACATCAGCAACAAATTTGCCCTGGCTTAACATGTACGAGCATCTTGATAAATAATCCATGAATGGTTTGGCCTCTTTCCACCAGGTAGTGGTTGGATTGATATCCGAACCGGCGTGATATGCTCTTCCAGGCAAACCAAACTCTGGCCGGGTATTGGCGAAGGCGTGCATCGTAATCCTATTCAATCCTTCACAAAATGCACGGTCAGCATATTTTTTCAATTCATGCGGTGCATCTTTCCATCTTCTCCATGTGGTGAATGATTCTCCATCTACCACATTAAGTCCATAAATATGAGAAGCACTGGCTATTTCTTTAACGAGAAACATATTATACCGATTTCGAATCCAGAATTCACCACGTGGGATATGCAAACTTCCCAAAGCCTTCAAAGCATCTACCGGACATGATTTCCATAATGGAGGCCCAGGCCCTCCTGCTTCGGCATTCAGTTGAATACCATATCCCGCAAGGAAATCGCGTCCTGTTGTATAATGACTGAAAACAAGTTGGTCACTTACCGTTTTTTTGTACTGTTGAAGAAAAAGGTCGTTGCCACCAGGAAGCTCCCAACCTACAAAAGCAGGCAAATATGGAAGAATATCGTAACCATGATGGGCCATGAAAATACTATCCATAGCATCTGTCCATGTCGTTGCCTCATCTAGTTCCATACTATCAAAGGATAGATAAGATAATCCGGAAGTTTTGGCGTTTTGTTTTGTAATGCGTAAACGATTTAGTACATGCTGTAAATAGCGGGTGGTTGCTTTGGGATCAAGAAAGTCAATTTGTAAACCATCTGAATTAGGACTGGGAACAATCAGGTGCTGGCCGGTATTAGAACAAACAAACCTGAGGATAATCCATTTTCCTTCGGGAACCTTCCATTGTAGTTTTTTTCCATCGAATTGTTTGTTCAGCATGATGACATCATCCAATCTATTAATTTTTTTATCCGGATTATCCTTGATGGCCATTATGGCGATTTCCCTCATATACTGAGGAACACCATTTTTGTCTTTTGGACACTGTTTAGGGAATTGCGGTAATGGCAAAGTATCAGAATATACACTTGGGCCAACCAATGAAAGTGTTGAATTATACAATGCTTTTGCCGCCCAATCAGGTTTCACCCATGGCCCACCCGCATTCCAACCGCTGGATGCTACCATGCCGATTTCAATACCGAGGCGTTTCCCTTCTGCCAAGGCATGTAAAATGGATTGTACAGATTCTTCACCCAGAAATTCAGGACCTACTCCATACATCCCATCCGGATTATGCATAGCCAACAGGTCATATATTTCTGCTCTACCCATTCCTTTGGCTTTCATTTCCTCCAGATCATCGGTAATAGAAGCTTTTGTTACGTCTCCATTCAACCAGGACCAATAAGCGCCGGGCCTGTAAGACATGGAAGGATTGACAAACGCTTCAGAAAAACTTTGAATGCTATTTATATTTGGTTTGGATTTCTTTTCAATTGTATACGATACAAAGAATGTACACAGCAGCATGCCGAATAAAACATAATATATTGGTTTCATATAGTATATAAGTGGTTATTGAATTTACGTTATTGTTTTGCAGCCACCCCAACAGGCCGTGCTTCTTTTTTAATGGTTTGGTCAAATGCCTCCAGCGCAGTCTTGAGTTCGTTGGCTATTTCAGGATTTTCCTTAATAACGTTTTTACTTTCTGCAATATCTTTATCGAGGTTATACAGTGCTTCTTCCTGCTGATGGGGTTCTGTTTTTCCGTTTTTTCCGTCCTTCCCTGGATTTGTTACAACACGATAAGTGATGGGTATGATGTATTTCCATTTATCTCTCCGTATAGCCGTTAATTTATTTTCTGAGAAATAATAAAAGTACCTGTTGTCAAGGATCTTTCTCATTTTTTTACCTTTAAGCACAGGCAACACATTTATTCCATCGATCTTTTTTGAAGGCAAATCTATTCCGGTCATCTCGCAGATGGTTGGAACGATATCTAAACTGGTAATGAATTCATTGGAAACTTTTCCTTTTGGAATAACACCTGGCAAAGACATGATGCAGGGTACCCGGAACCCGCCTTCAAAAATATCAAATTTCCCTCCCCTCAGAATTCCCGCACTTCCGCCATGATTTCCATAAGAAAGCCAGGGTCCGTTATCGGAGGTGAAGATAACCAGGGTATTGTCCAAGACACCCTTTTTATCCAATGCATTGATAATCTCCCCGACAGACCAATCTATTTCTTCGATAACATCACCATACAAACCCGCTTTGGATTTCCCTATAAAATCTTTTGAAGCCGAAATCGGAATATGGGGCATGGTATGTGCCAAGTACATGAAAAACGGCGACTTCCCTGCCTGTTGGTTAATGAAATCAAGACAAAATGCTGTATAACGTTTGGTCAACGTGCTTTGATCTGCAGGAAATTCGATGACCTCGTTATTTTTCATGAGCGGTGTCTGGTGGTTCTTGTTCGCTATTTTCAACGAGGCATAGTTTTGAATCATTTCCTTGGTCATGCCATTACGAAGCAATGCGTTTTCAGATAATACCATGTCAGGCGCTATGGTCATGTCATTGCTATAAGGCACACCAAAATACTGGTCAAAACCTTGTTGGGTTGGTAAAAACATTTTTTTATCACCCAAATGCCATTTCCCAGCCATGGATGTTGCATATCCCTTTCCCTTTAGCAATTCAGCAATGGTTTGCTCTTCTGGGTTTAACCCTGTGTTGCCAGGATTGTCTTTACCCTCCGGGAAAAGCACTTTTGGCAAGCCCAGACGATGTGGGTAACAGCCTGTCAGCAAGGCTGTACGCGATGGTGTGCAAATAGAGGCTGCTACATGAAAATCGGTAAATTTCATGCCATTGGCTGCCAGTTTATCAATGTTTGGCGTGGAAATAGTTGTTGATCCATAGCAGCTTAAATCGGCATAGCCCATATCATCCATGAAAATAACTACGATATTGGGTTGGGTGCTGGCTGGCATCTTTTCCGCTTGGAAAGAGGTGAAAACCATTGCCATCAGTGTTAGTGCAAGCAATTTTTTAGAAGATTTCATGTCCATATTTTTCAATTCAATAGAAACAAGTTAATTATTGAAGTTTCACTTATCTGTTAATGAATTTAATCCATAATTGGCAAACGATATCATTAAGATGTATCCAGGACTTTTTTGTGTGCGAGTGATGATAGCTCGCTGGTTCATCATGCAGGGTATATCCAGAGGGCTTGCCAAAACGAAAAAAATGGGTAAATTTAATTTTGGTGATAATAAAAATTATGAAACACATCACTCTGGTATATAAGTTATTAAAAGGTTTAACCTTTATTGTTTCTTTCATTTTGATACAGCAATGTACTTACGGACAAATATCAACTGTTACAGAAGGGGAGGATAAAATAGTCATAAGAAATAGACAGGGGATAGAATTTGTAGTAATCAAGAAAGGGTTTCGATATGGGTTTCAAAAGACGGATGGGAAAATCATGGTTCCTCCTCATTCTGTTTCTGGTTTATTGGCCGGAGATCCTGAAAAACTTTCTCAGGCCAAGACGACAAAATACATTGGAGTAAAGGACAGCGTATACTCTTTTGAGGTAACGCTTGAAAATAAGAATGCAATAATTCTGAGGTTAAAACTTGGGAAAGAAACTGCTCTTTTTCAGATCGAGAATCCAAAAGGTGAAGCCATCGCCATGGCTTTGCGCACTGCAGGAGTTAGTCCAGGATATGGATTGGGTGATGTAGTAGCCAACTGGTGGAACAGGCTTCCTGAGAACAAAGGAAAATACAATACGGAAATTAGTGGTTTTGCTAATTATGATTATAGTTCTTCAAGCGGCAATGCTTCCCGTATGGTGAGTAATTTTGCCATTTATCCAGTCAATCAGTTTGGGCTTATCAATATTGACCCAGGTGCTAAAATAGTAGTCAATACAGCGGATGAGATCACGCAGGGAAGCCGTCACACAGCAAAAATAGCTTCGTTGTATTATTTTTTTGGAGACACCAAATCAATTTATTCGAATTTTCTTAAAGCGAGAAATGATAATGGTTTTCCGGTAATGAAGCCAGCTTATGCGTTTTATGGTGTAGGCTGGGAGGCCTGGGGGGCACTGGCCTGGAATACATCGGAAGAAACCGTTAAGCGTGATATAGATCACTATTTGGATTTGAAGTATCCTTTAAAATGGATGGTTATCGGATCTGGTTTTTGGCCGCAAACTGATGAAAAATTCAAGGCTACTACCAGTTTTGGCATGTGGGACAAAGAAAAGTATCCCAATCCGCAAGAATTAAAACAATATTTTAATAAAAAAGGACTTCAGTTTATCATTGGTTTGAGGATAGCCTTTATTCATAACGGTCCATACTCGGAAGAGGGTTTGCTGAAAGGATATTTTCTCAAGGAGAATGGAGCTGCGAAAAAGTACACAATCGGATTTCCTAAAAGTCCTGTTTATCTGCTTGATACGCACAATGAAGAAGCTGTAAAGTGGTACGTAAGTTTATGCGATAAATGGCAGGTTGATGGTTTTAAGGAAGATGTGTATGGATATGAAAAATATTCATTCCCGGACGATAAAATAGATCCGGCCAATATCGCATTAAAGAAAAAGGGCTATCTGATCATGATCAGAAATGCTTATTTGACTTCGGCAGGTGAATTACACAGAATCGATGATTTTAATTATGATATGAACCAGGACAGGGGACCTGTCAATTCTTTAACACTTGCCTATAGCGGATTTCCGCTGACCTATATGGATATTATTGGCGGAATGTTTGGCGGACGGAATTTTGACGGTGAAGTATCAAACAGAATCAAGATTTATTTGATGCGCAATGCCCGTATTGCTTCCTTGCATTCCTCCATGTCAATGGGTAAAGGACCATGGAATTATAAGGATGAGCAGGTATCTAAAATATTACTGGAGTCCGCACAGTTGCATGCCCGTTTGCATCCTTATATCTATAGCAATGCCATTAAGTTTTATCAGGACGGTTATCCTCATACAATGACTCCGCTTCCCATTGCATATTCTAATGATTCAAATGTTCATGACAGAGAAAATTACAAACAAAGAGGGTTTCAATGGATGATTGGAGATGCGCTTATGGCTTATCCTTTATATGGAGACGATTATGAAACGGCCAAGAGCAGAAATCTGTATTTGCCAGAAGGTAAATGGATAGACTATGATAATGGCAAGGAATATAATGGGCCACTGTTGCTAAAGGATTTTGAAATTCCAGTTGAGAAAACCCCGCTGTTTGTGGGCGGAACAGGGATAGTGATTGAAGAAGTTGAAACTGAATTGAAAGCTAGGATATACCCTGTGGCCAACAAAGCCAAAACCATATTTTATGGAAAAGATGGCAAGACTCAATCTGTGGTTTCCATAGAGAATCCGAATTGGAAAGATTTTAAAATTATTGATGTAACTACCAACACTAAAGTTTCTTGGGAAAAGAAACGGTTTGCATTTGAGTTTGATCTTATTGAGGGGCATAATTACCGGATCTACTGATGATTCCATTTCATTGACCAATACGTTGTATACCAAAGGATACATCCCAATGGCTAACTTGAATCAATCATATGCAAAAGTCAATTCCCCAAAAAATTAACAATGCGTTATTCAAACGCTAATAATTTGTTAAACAAGCAAAAGATTTGTACTTTACTCATAATTGTAATTTCGCCCTTCTAGAATAGTGACAGGCACTATATAGAGATAAGCTGTTTTACTCATTTAATCTTATAAATATTTAACAATGAAAATTGAAACAAGCCGGAACAGCTTTATCGGTATTGTTCTTTTGCTTCTGCTGGGCATTTCTTCTACAAGTTTTTCCCAAACAAACGCAACTGTAACGGGTATTGTAAGTAACGAAGCAGGGGGGGCAATAGCTGGCGCCACCATCACTGCAGTGAATGAAATCATAAGTACAGGGCAATTTACCACCATCACAAGAAGCACGGGTGAATTCAGTTTTAGTCAACTTGTGGCTGGTGCTAAATACCGTTTTACTGTTTCATGTACTGGGTATAAGGAACAAGTGATACGCAATTATGCAGTAAAAGTTTCTGGGAATACAGCAATTAGAGTGATACTAGCTGTTTCCAATACCGATTTGGATGAGGTTATCGTAGTAGGTTATGGTACTCAAAAAAGAATAAATGCAACCGGAGCTGTAGACCAGATTACTTCAAAAAATTTAGAGAATAGACCAGTAACCAACCTTACCCAAGGTTTACAGGGCATGCTTCCTAACTTAAATTTGAGAATGTTGGATGGCAAACCAACGCAGTCTCCTTCCTACAACATAAGGGGTACTACTTCCATTGGGCAAGGTGGTAACGCGCTTATTTTAATTGACGGTTTCGAGGGAGATCCAAGTCTTTTAAATCCTAACGATGTTGAAACCGTGTCAATATTAAAAGATGCAGCGTCCGCAGCAATATATGGAGCAAGAGGTGTATTTGGGGTAGTACTCATCACTACTAAAAAAGGGTCTAAAGGCCGTGCCAATGTTACTTATTCAAGTAATTATGCCATAAAATCTCCGGTTACCACACCTGATTTTGTAACCGATGGTTATCTATGGTCAAAGATGTTTGCAGAGTCATTTATAAACGGTGATGGTGCATTTCCACAAAATGCCAATAAGACTCAAAAGTTTTCACAAGCATATCTTGATGAATTTAAAAGAAGAGCTGAGTCGGGGCAGCCTTACAAAACAGTTGAAATTGACCCCGTAACAGGTGAGTACACTTACTACGGAAGTGAAGACTATTATGCGGCATTGTATAAAAGAAATACAGCTGCTTTCGAAAACAATTTATCAGTAAGCGGTGGTGGCGACAAATCAACATTTTTGGTGTCGGGTCGTTTTCTCAAGCAAGATGGTTTGTTTAAATACAACAGCGATGACTACGATACGAAAAATTTCAGGGCAAGGGGTTCAATTGAAGCCTTCCCATGGCTGACGGTAGAAAACAATACAGACTATTCCGTATCTAATTACCACAACCCGATTAACGTGGGCGAAGGTGGTGGGATTTGGAGGAATATTGCAGATGAAGGAAAACCTACCGTGCCGTTGTTCAATCCGGATGGTTCGTTAACTTTTGCATCAGCGTATACAATAGGGGATTTTTTTTATGGTAAAAATGGATTTGATACACGCAATGAAGTAATAAGAAACATCACTGGTTTAAGAAGCAGGTTCTTCGACAACAAGTTTAGGGTAAATGTTGATTTTACTTTTCGGAATACCAACGCCAACAGGTACCAAAAACGTGTTCAGGTCCCTTTCAGTAATTTCTTAGGTGTTACTTCTTATGTAGGACAAACTACCAATGATATAGCTACTGAGGATGCTAAAACCAGGTATTTAGCTACCAATGTATATGCTGAATACGAAAATGATTTCGGTGACAACCATTACCTTAAGGCAATGGTTGGTTACAACTACGAACAATCAACTTTCAACCGTGTTGCTGTACAGCGCAACGGTCTGATCTTTGATGATGCGAGTGATTTAAACCTGGCTTTAGGTCAGGCAATCAATACTGGTGGTGGTTTTGAGGAATGGGCCATTTTAGGGGGTTTTTCAAGGTTGAATTATGCCTTTAAAGACCGTTACCTGGTGGAAGTGAATGCCCGTTATGACGGTTCATCAAAATTCCCTGCTAATCAACGCTTCGGTTTCTTCCCATCAGTTTCGGCAGGTTGGAAAATCAATAAAGAGTCATTCTGGAAAGTTTCGCCCAAAGCCATTTCTGAATTGAAGATTAGGGGTTCTTATGGATCGCTGGGTAATGGTAACATCGCGTCATATGCCTTCCAGGAAATTTTCAACATAAACCAGTCAGGTGTAATTTTAAACGGAGTTAGACCTCAAACAACCCGCAACCCTGGGGTGGTTCCTGAAAACCTAACGTGGGAAACCTCTACTACTAGTAATATCGGTTTAGATATTAGCATGATGTCAAATCGCTTGAGCTTCTCTGGGGATGCTTACGTTCGCAAAACCACTGATATGTTTACGTTTGGACTCACACCTCCCGCAGTGTTCGGCGCTTCCGTGCCAAGAGGAAACTATGCTGACCTAACTACAAAAGGTTGGGAAGCTTCCATTACGTGGAGAGACAAAATAGGTAATGGTAAAAAACCATTCAAATACAATGTACGCTTTGTTTTATCAGACAATAAAACAGTCATTGATAAATACAACAACCCTGAAAAATTCTTAAACGATTATTACGTCGGACAAACAATAGGAGAGATTTGGGGGTACGAAACCGCAGGCTTTTTTATAGATGCTGCAGACATCGCTTCTTCTGCCAAGCAGAACCCACAGATGAGAGCATCTCCTACAGGCTTATGGTTCCCGGGTGATATTAAATTAAGAGACCTCAACAAAGACGGCCTAATCAACGTTGGAGAAAATAAAGCAGGTAATTCCGGAGATAGAAGAATTATTGGTAATTCATCAGCCAGATATTCATTCGGAGTTAACCTAGGTGCCGACTGGAATAACTTTTCTTTCTCTGTTTTCCTTCAAGGTGTAGGCAAACAACAGTGGTACCCGAGTACTGAAGCAGAAATGTTTTGGGGACAATACAATCGTCCATATAACAATATCCCCATTTTTCATTTGGGTAACATGTGGACACCACAAAACACGAATGCATATTTTCCAAGAACAATGTCAAGAGCAGCCTCTAACGCCACTACCCGTACACTGGGCGTTGCACAAACACGTTATCTGCAAAACGTTGCTTATGTAAGGATGAAAAATATCCAAATTGGTTATAACCTTCCTTCAAATTGGACAAAGCGCATTGGTGCGCAAACCATGAGATTATATTTCTCTGGCGAGAATTTATTTACGTATTCGCCGATGTATAAGGTTGTAAAAAATACCATTGATGTAGAAAACGCTGTGAGATCAGATCGTGATACAAACAGTGGTAACAGCGGTGATGGATACAATTACCCAATGTTAAAAAGCTATTCTTTTGGAGTAAACCTTGGTTTTTAACCTGAATATAAAAATCAAACCAAGTAAACTGAAAACATTAAATATCAAACGGATGAAAAAAATTATCATAGGATTGTTTCTGGCAAGTGTAGGTTTCTCAGCCTGCGAAAAATTAGAGCAGGTGCCACAATCGACTGCCTCTCAAGCCGCAGTGTTTGGTAACGAAAACGGCCTTAAACTCTATACGAATTCATTTTATGGAATGGGATTTCTTCCTGGTAATTCCATTTCTCTGGATGCAATGTCAGATTACCTGGCGGTAAGAGCAGTACCTGATTTTATTAGGGTAGGCGCGTTTGCCGCCAACAATAGTTCAGGATGGTCTTGGTCAGATTTAAGGAACATCAATTATTTCATTCAGAATTGTAACAACCCGGCAGTACCCGTAAGCGTTCGAAACAATTATTTGGGTTTAGCGCGTTATTTTAGGGCTTACTTCTATATGGATAAAGTTCGCCGCTTTGGTGATGTGCCTTGGATCGGAAAACCGCTAGACATTAATGATACCAGTGCATTGAATGCTGGACGCGACAAAAGAGAACTGGTTATGGACTCGGTATTGGCCGACCTTGACTTTGCCTGTGCTAACATTTCAACAGCAAACGATCCAAGCCGTACAACAATTACAAAATGGGTTGCCTTTGCTTTAAAATCACGGGTTTGTCTTTTTGAGGGTACTTTCAGAAAATACCATACTTCATTAAATTTGACAAGTACTGCCAACAAGTGGTTACAGGAAGCAGCTTCGGCAGCTGATCAAATTATAAAAAACGGCGGTTTTTCTATTAATACCGCTGGTGGTCCGGGTGTATCTTACCGCAATGTATTTACCAGCAATACCCCATTGGCCAACGAGGTTTTACAAGCAGCTGTTGCAGATCAAACCCTTGCGGTTTTAAGCGATGCTAACTGGTGGTGGACGAGTGGTACCTATGGGAGTAAAGCGAGTTTTACACGCGATTTCATCAATACGTTTCTAAATATTGATGGCACTCCTTACACAAATAATCCAGCATATACAACAATGCTTTTTAAGGACGAGGTTAAGAACCGCGATCTTAGGTTAAAACAATCCATCCGTTGCCTAGATTATAAACGAACAACCAATGGACTGCCAGTACCTGCACCGCCCGTTTTCTCATACACATTTACTGGTTACCAACCCATAAAGCTTACTTTAGATAATACAGCTTTAGACGCAGGTAGACTCAACACCAATATAGTTCCTTTGTTTCGCTATGCCGAAGTATTGCTAAATTTTGCAGAAGCAAAAGCAGAGTTGGGCACACTAACCAATCAGGAGTGGGCACTTACCATTGGTGCCCTTAGGGCAAGGGCCGGTATTACAGGTGGATTAAGCATCAAGCCAACTGTAGCAGATCCTTATCTTGTAAAAAATTATTTTCCTAATATTTCTGATCCTTCCATTCTTGAAATCAGAAGAGAGCGTGGTATTGAATTGAGTTTAGAAGGATTTCGTTTTTCTGATATTCTGCGCTGGAAAAGAGGTGAATTGATGGAAAGACCATGGAATGGTTTTCATGTTGCAGCACTGAATGTACCAATGGATTTGAATGAGGATGGTATATTAGACGTCGCATTTTACCAGGGAGCACGTCCTACACCTGCTGTAAGCGGAGTAACGTATGTGGATGTTTCAGCGCGAATTGGTACTGCTGTTAATTCACAATTATTGAAAAATGGTACATCGGGCGAGCTGAATTGGATGAATGAAATTCCAAGAAAATGGAATGAGCGAAATTACCTTTATCCTATTCCGCTTAACGATTTGCAACGCAATCCTAAACTGAAACAGAACCCAGGCTGGAATTAGACCAAAACAAATTTCTGTTGCAGGGAGGTGTATCAATCCCTTTTGCTAGTATTACCACTAGAGTTATAACTCAATGGTCCAAGCCAATTTAAATGTTAAAGAAATATTTTCTTTAACATTTACTATTGGTTCAGCCAATACATCAAATGATTCTTTAAAATTTAAATTCATTAAAGCATTCCAATAATCAAAAGCATTGGGTGTAAAATAGATAGCTCCTGGCAACAGCAAAAGAAATAACATTATTGATAATAGAATAATTGATGTATATATATACTTAACTGTTTTGCTTGAGTCAATGATTGTCTTGATGCTTCCATTTTCCTTCATTGTTGATATCCCAACTATAGCAAGCAGGATAATAGCGATATAATAAAATGGAAAAATAATAATGCTAAGCAAAATCAATAAAAGCGATTTGAACCTCATGTTTGAAGATTTTTTGGAGGCAACTCAGAGGTATTGGATTGGTTTTAATGACATTTAATGTATAGATAAATTATTACTTTTTAAAATAATTTAATAATTCTGAAATTACATGTTCATTATCATGTTATAATGTATTACAGATAGATCTAATGCGTTTTAATTTCAAACAAGAATTCTATAAAAGCACTGTGCTGTATTTGATTTGAAATTTTGAATTAGCCTTGTTCCTTATTATTTTTAGTCCTCTCTTTAGTTTGAAATGGATGTGTTTGGTTTTAAAGGATTATTGAATAACTTCAACTACTTCCTTTTTTCATACATTTTTATTTTATGCTAATGAATACATCAAACCGAAGAAAGTTCATCAAGAATGCATCCCTTACAGGAATCCTTGCACCTTTTGCAGGACAGGTTTTTTCATTGGATAAAACTGATGAGCTCAATGTTAACCATACCAATCCTCCAGGAGAAAAAAACAATTACCTAGAATCCATCAAGCAGGAACTGGTAAAACAATGGCCCAAAAACAGAACGATCAATTTGGTCTTTCATGGGCATTCGGTTCCATCTGGATATTTCAAAACGCCGGATGTGCGGCCCCTGCAATCCTATCCACATCTCTTGTTGAAAGAACTCAAGCAAGTTTATCCTTATGCAGTCATCAATACCATTCTCACCTGCATTGGAGGAGAAAATGCGCAACAAGGAGCCAAACGTTTCAAGCGTGATGTGCTCAACCACAAGCCTGATGTGCTTTTCATCGACTACGCTTTGAATGACAGGCGCATTGGTTTGGAGGCTTCACGCCAGTCATGGGAGTTCATGATCAAGGCTGCCCTGAAAAAAAATATGAAGGTTATTTTGTTGACGGCAACACCTGACCAGAAAGTAGACTTGGCTGATCCGAAAACTGATCTTCAATTGCTTTGCAACCAGATAAAAGAATTGTCTACCGAGTTCAAAGTTGGGTTGGTGGACAGCTATGCATCTTTTCAAAAAATCCATTCTGACGGGGGGGGATTGGCTGATTATATGTCTCAAGTGAACCATCCCAACGAAAAGGGACATCAGTTGGTGGTGGATGGGATAATGAATTATTTTTGATGTGTTATTGACCTCTGTTATTTTTGGGCCTTGAACATGAGGCCATCATTATAGATTGGCCTTCTCGTTCAATAATCCAGCAATATGTAATAATGTGCTACATTTGACCAAAGCACTGTGATGAAGAATACGCTTTCTGCAATTGATATTGAACCTGTCAGCCACCAAACCATGGCGGATATTGTAGAAAGAAGAAGGCTACCCATGCATACAGGTTATTGTGGCCCATTGGACCAGCCATCTGGACAAACGACCCATTGGTGAATCAGACTGCTGGCTATGTAAAATCAAAGCCAAAATAAAATCCTAATTTGGATTTCCAAGCTCATATGATTTTGGGTCTGAGTTTATTTTCCTCAGACCCTTTTATCTCATACAAACAGATGAATAAAAAAGTGAATGAAATGAAAATGAAGATTCAAGGTCTTATCGCTGCCGCTTTTACACCATTCAATGAAGACGGGTCATTGAACCTTGGTTTGGTGCCTGCATTGGTTGAAAAGCTTTTACAAGATGGGTTGAAAGGTATCTTTGTTTGTGGTAACAATGGCGAAGGCCCTAACATGACTACTGAGGAGAGAATGATGGTGGCTGAGGCATTTGTAACAGCCGCCAACAAGAGATTGCTGATCATTGTCCATGTTGGGCACAGCAGCATTGCTGAATCAAAAAGGCTTGCTGTTCATGCGCAGGCAATTGGCGCTGATGCATTTTCATCTGTTGCAGCCTTCTATTTCAAGCCTACTTCAGTAGAAACATTGGCGCATTGTATGGCAGAAATTGCAGCTGCTGCGCCCCAACTTCCTTTTTACTATTACCATATCCCCATCCTTACCGGTGTAGGAATGGACATGATCGATTTTTTGAATTATGCAGGTGATCTCATACCAAACCTAGCAGGAATCAAGTATACCTCTGCTACCATTCATGAGTACCAAAGTTGTCTGGAACTTAAAAATGGGAAATTCGATGTGCTCTTTGGTTTTGATGAGTTGTTGTTGCCTGCCCTGTCTATTGGCTCAAAGGGCGCCATTGGAAGTACTTATACTTTCGCTGCGCCAGAGTACCTGAAAACGGCAGCACTTTACCAGCAGTGTGAAAACGACGCAGCAAGGGAAAACCATTCATTTATGGTAGAAGTGATCCGCATCTTTGCCCGTTATCCATCTGTCCCTGCCCAAAAAGCCATCATGAAAATGTTGGGTTTTGACATGGGGCCTTGCAGGCTTCCATTGGTAACGCTGAACAAAACAAATTACGACAAGCTACATGCGGAGCTGGATGCGGTTGGTTTTTTTGAAAGAGTTCCTTCCATTCCCATGGACAGAAAAGAATTATAACTGTTTAAAATTTTTCCAAAATGAAGCTGAACAGATTTTTGCCATGGTCATTTCCTTGTTGGTGTTCATTGCCAACGTGAATGCACAATCCTCAGCTGAAGTAACGGTGTTGCAAGAGCAATACCAGGTGCTCTTTTGCAGGATATAGAACAACTTGCATTGTACTATTGTAAAAATGATTCCACTGCAAGTGCATCATTGAATTTTTCCAAGGCGCAACTGTTTGGTAGACTCATTCAAACAATTCAACTGCCAATCTAAATGTATTGCAATGTGCTTCAACAATTGTTTTTACTTCATGAATGAGTTTGGGCAATGTGTTTGCCAGTATCGAAAGATACATCTGACCAGATGTGCCATCTTTCAATCCAATATCAAGGTCTGATTTTTCTTTGTGGAATGGGTAGTTCGTTGCGCCATGCATGCTAAATGTAAATACCCTCGTTTCTTCCTCCATCAATTTTGCAGTTCCACAGGTGCAACCCAATGACACAGGGTAGGATCGATAATTTTATGCCTTTGGTTTTTCCGCAAACGTTATAGATACTTAAATTGAACATTTTTGACCCAGCGCTATTCAGCATTTAAAATATTTTGCGTAAACTCGTGTAATTGTAGAAGTCTTTAGCGCTTAAAACCCAACCAACATGAAAAGAAGGCAATTTGTCGGATATATAGGCAATACCAGTTTGTTTTTATTGGCAGCAAAACTGCCTTTGTATGCAAATGATAGCAAAAAGACCGCCTCTGAAGAGTTTCTCTTTGTAGAGGCAGAACAATTTGCCAAGCATGGAGGATGGGAGCTGGACCAACAATCGATGGAACAGATGGGCTCTCCTTATTTGTTGGCCCATGGTTTGGGCATACCTGTACAGGATGCCACAACCGAAGTTGAGTTTCCTTCTGCAGGAAATTACAGGGTATGGGTTCGCACAAAGGATTGGGTTGCCCCTTGGAATGCTCCTGGTGCACCTGGCAAGTTTCAGCTGAAAGTCAATGGGAAAGCGCTGGATGAAACATTTGGCACCAAGAGTGCAACCTGGCATTGGCATGATGGTGGAATGGTCAAAGTGACCAAGAAGTCAACCCTTGCTTTGCACGATTTGACAGGATTTGAAGGACGTTGTGAAGCCGTTTTGTTTTGTAAGGATCCCAAGTTTGAACCAACCAATGATATTGCACAACTGACGGTCTTCAGGCGCAAACTGTTGGGCTTGCCTGAAAAACCTGATGAAGGTGGTGAATTTGACCTGATTGTTTCCGGGGGTGGATTGGCAGGCACCTGCGCTGCCATCTCAGCTGCCCGCAATGGCATCAAGGTTGCGCTTGTACAAGACAGGCCAGTGCTTGGTGGAAATGGAAGTTCAGAAGTGCGGGTATGGCCAGAAGGACATACCAACAAGACCTTGTTTCCTCATGTCGGAGATATTGTGAATGAAATTCTTCCTCCGATCATCAAAGGACCTGGAAAAGTATTCAATGGTGTTTCCGCCAATTATTACAATGATGCGCTCAAGTTATCCATCGTCCGATCAGAGCCCAATATCACCCTTTTGCTGAACCACCGTGTGGTGAAAGTGGAAACTGAAGCGGATGTTATCAAAGCCATTGTGATACAGAGTACGCTTACATCAAGGCAGACCAGGATAAAAGGAAAATTATTTTCAGACTGTACGGGCGATGGCGCTATTGGTTTTAAAGCCGGTGCAGACCATGAATACAAGGTTGAGCAATTGATGGGCAGCAGTAACCTGTTCAATGTCTTGGATGTTTCAAACAGCGAAGAGGTATTGGCCTGTGAATGCAAGGACAAGAGTGCGTTGGCCATGAAATGTGAGCAGGGAGATTTTGATCAGCCTTTTCCCCGTTGCCCCTGGGCCCTTGATTTATCTGACAAGCCTTTCCCTGGTCGGAAAGGCCAGAAAACATTTGGCAAGGAGGGGCTTGATTCATTTGCCAACCAGTGGTACTGGGAAAGTGGGTTCAACAAGGATCAGGTGAATGAAATAGAACTCATCCGTGACCATAATTTCAGGGCCATGTATGGCGCTTGGGATGCAATAAAAAATGTTGATAATATGTACCCCAAGCACAGGCTTGGTTGGTCAGCCTTTATTGCCGGCAAACGCGAGTCTCGCCGTTTGATGGGGGATGTTGTGCTGGATGCAGAGGATTTCAAAAAACAAAGAAAATTTGAAGATGGGGCATTCCCATGTTCATGGCATGTCGACCTTCATACTCCTAAAAAAGAGTTCAAGGAAGGATTTGAAAACATGGAATTTGTATCTGATTATACGCGTGGCGAAGAATACCAATATGGTGGAGAGTACTGGGCTCCCTACCGTACACTCTACAGCCGCAACATCAAAAATCTTTTCATGGCAGGCAGGTGTATCAGCGTAACAAAGACTGGCCTTGGCCCGGTTCGGGTAATGAAAACCTGTGGTATGATGGGAGAGGTAGTGGGTAAGGCTGCTTCGATCTGCATCAAAAAGCAAATTACTCCGCGTGAGGTCTATACAAAAGAGCTGCCAGAATTAAAAAGGCTTTTGGGAAGGCCTGGTTTTTCAAGGACTTAACTATTGGCTTTAAAACGAATGCAGCTGGCTTACCGGGTAATTTAACCGGATGACTTGCTGTATAGATTACTCAACCATCCAACTACTAACCTTTATGTTTGGTTCAACTGCAACTTCGCTTTTGTTGATCTGCATCTTCATGAGCAGTTACGTTTTTTCACAGGAACCCTATCCGGTTAAACTATCTGCCAATCAATGGCACAACAAGGAGCAGGAGTTGCGGTACAAGCCCGATGGTAGCGATTTTGTAATTGTAAATGGTAAAAGGCTGTTTACCCGGGCAATCTATGGAACCAATACTGCCTTTCGGGTAGAAGCCGGTGACCGGCCTGAATTTGCATTGTACATGCCTGGTATGGGCGGCAATTTCAAGTTTGGAATTGGCAATGGGCAACAGAGCAAATGGCTTACCCAGGCCAATACGATTACCGCGCGGTACCGCCCTGGTGCAATGTTGTATACCGTTGAGGATTCATTGTTGGGAAAAGGGAAAATGTTTCTGGAGATCTTGGCTTTGGCAGACGGAGAAGGTTTTGTCATTCAAACAAAGCTTGAGAATACAGCAGCCCCGATTGATTTGTACTGGGCATTTGGCGGCGCTACTGGAAAAAAATTTTCACGTGATGGAGACATGGGGCCTGATCCGGAATCTTCTTTTTACCTGAAGCCGGAAAATTGTAAAGACAACCGATTTGTACTTGCTAAAAAAAATAGCTTTCAATTGACCTACGGTTCAGGCTTGCAGGTAGGACCGGATGGAAGATATTTTGTTGAGGACCTGAACCAGCCAGCAAAGCCTGCAAAAGAACTTGAATTGACAGGGGTTTTTGCTGAAGCGGCAACACTCAAATTGGGTGATGCAAAGCAACTTGCTTCACCGTCGCTGCTGTTTCAATCCACAGCGGCAATGGCTCCAGTGGTGATCGGAAAGATGACCATTAACAAAGGCAGTGAGCATTATTTTTCTATTTACAATCCCCATTCAAAAAAACCAATCACTTACAATGAGCTAAGTGTTGTTTTTCAACAAGCCCAAAAAGCAAGAGAAACAATTGCCAACAGGATCATGGTAACAACGCCTGATCCCTATATCAATACCATTGGCGGCACACTAAGCATTGCATCCAATGCCATCTGGGATAACCCCTCGTACATGCATGGTGCTGTAGGCTGGCGCATGCGGCTCAATGGTTGGAGAGGCCCGTATACTGCCGATCCTCTGGGTTGGCATGATCGGGCGAAAACGCATTTCAATGCCTATGCCTTGTCGCAGTTCACCAGCCCTGCAACTGGCCCCATTGTTCCTGATTCTGCCATGCATTTTGCGCGCAGTTGGGAGAAAAATAACATTGGCATGTTCAGCAGTGGATACATCAGCAGATTACCCAATGCAGAGGCCATGAAGCCCCATCACTACGACATGAACCTGATTTATATTGATGGTTTATTGAGGCATTTTGATTGGACGGGTGATACCGCTTTCATCAGAAAAACATGGCCTGTCATCAAAAGGCATCTTGATTGGGAAACCAGAAACTTTGATGCTGATAAGAATCATTTGTATGATGCGTATGCCGCCATCTGGGCCAGTGATGCATTGCAATACAGTGGCGGCGACGTGGCGCATACATCAGCCTACAATTATTTTCATTTTAAGAAAGCGGCAACCCTTGCGGCCTTGATGAAGGAGGATCCTGCTCCTTATCTATTGCAGGCAGAGAAAATAAAGGAAGCCATGAACAGGGTATTGTGGTTGCGTAAAAAAGGCACGTATGCTGAGTTCAAGGATTTGCTGGGCAATAAACTTGTGCATGATGCTGCTGCGCTTTGGACCATTTACCACAGCGTTGATTCAGAAGTGCCGGATAAATTTCAGGCCTACCAGATGATGCGGTATGTTGATCTTCATTTGCCCCATATTCCCTTGCGGCCCAAAGGCATTGATGATGGTGGATATTATACCCTTTCCACCACCAACTGGATGCCCTACGTTTGGTCATTGAACAATGTGGTGTTGGCAGAATCCATTCATACGTCTTTGGCCAACTGGCAGGCCAACAGGCCGGACGAGGCCTTCAAGTTATTCAAGAGCGAGGTGCTTCAGTCCATGTACATGGGAGGGAGCCCTGGAAATTTTGTGTTGATTTCTGCTCATGATGCAGCCAGGGGTGAGTCCTATCGGGATTTCGCTGATCCTGTTGGAATATTTTCAAGGGCATTGGTGGAAGGACTTTTTGGCATTGTTCCTGATGCATTGGGCAAAAAAATACTGGTTCGCCCGGGATTGCCTGCTGCCTGGGAGTATGCTTCTTTTTCAACGCCAGACATTTCTTTTGATTTTAAAAGAACTGGCAGCACGGATGTCTATAAATTGGATACCAGGTTTTCGGGACCAATGCATTTGAATTTTCAGGCAATCGCCCGTGGCCAGGTGGAAGCCTTAATGGTGAACGGAAAGAAAATCCAGTGGAAAAATATTAGCGATGCGGTTGGGCTTCCCGTTATTGAAACCACTGTTCCATCTGCTGAAAAATATGAGATCAGGATTGTCTGGAAAGGTGCCCAACCTGTTTTGCCTTCAACGGAGGCTGCATACAAACATGGTCAACTATTGAATAAAAGTTTCACAACTGCATCAGTGCTCAAAGTTTTTGATCCTCAAACTGCGTTAAAGGGTACACGCACATCAGCCAATGGGTTCAGTGCAACAGTCAATGCTACAGTTGGAAAGTATACGGTTTTTGTTCAATTGAAGCAGGGTGAGTTGATTTGGTGGATGCCTCTTTGTTTTTCAGTTGCTCAACCTGTAGAATGGATAGCTGAAAACACCAATGAAGACAACAACAATCGTTTTCGGCTTCAAAACAATACCAATGTCAACGCCTTTGCAAAGGTTTATGTCAATGGATATTCCACAACTGTTCAAACTGTTTCCGGAAAAATATCTGAACCCTTCACCATTCCGCTGGATGCGTTGAATCCCGGAACCAACAAGCTGACGATTGCGTATGCAGATGGCAAAAAAATCAATAGCCAGCTGGTCAACTGGAAAGGGGAAAAACAGGTGACACTAGAGATGATTGATCTTGGGGCTTTCTTTAACGACAAGGTTACGCAAATATTCAAAAACAAGTACCTTTCTCCAAGGCCTGCTGTCACTACATTACAGTTGCCATGGCAGGGGATTGGAGACTGGCCGCACCCACATGAGCATTTTGAAGTGAATGACAGTGGCCTTCGGAGATTGGCAGGAGATAAAAATGAAATAGTATTGCCCAAGGGTATTCGTTTCAATACTCCAGGCGAAAAAAACAAGAACAACATCCTCTTTACTTCCCAGTGGGACAATTATCCTAAAACTGCAACCATACCCTTGTCCGGCAAGGCTTCCCATGTTTATTTCTTGATGGCTGGATCGACCAATCCCATGCAGAGTCAATTGACCAACGGAGAGATTGTTGTGGAATATGCTGATGGAACTGCCGATAGGTTAGCACTGCGCAATCCAGAAAACTGGTGGCCCATTGACCAGGACTATTTTACGGATGGATTTGCGTTTGCACTGCAGCAGCCAAGGCCAATGCGGGTTCACCTAAAGACAGGAAAGGTTATTTTAGGTGAGGAATCAAAGGCAAAATACAATGGCAAGAAAATTGATGGCGGTGCTGCCACAGTATTGGACATGTTGATTGATCCTTCCAAAGAACTGAAAAGCCTGACATTGAAAACCATCGCAAATGATGTAGTCATTGGATTGATGGGCATCAGTCTTCATCGAGATTGATCTCTTGAAAAGAGATTTGCCATACATCGCGGTAGGAAATATCTTCATTGTAATTCACCACAAAAACCTGATCCATTGGATCAGGTTTGCCGGAAAGTTGTCTGATGAGAAAACGGGTTGGATTACTCTGGTAGGCAATCACCAAAATCAAGGTAGATTTTGGATGGCTCAAAATTTACATTTTCGCCGTTGGCACTAACGACTACGAAAAATTTCAGGGCGGCGGCAACTTCCCTTCCACTTCCCTGTTCAGTAAGCAGAACCCTGACTTTGAATTCTATCTTTTGGTGTTCATTAATAAAAGAGTAATGACCAGAGGCAGAGGCCTTGACATTTGCCTGGTATTTGTTTTCTGAAAACAGGCCAACACCTGATAAGCCCTGGCTGCTGATGTCCAGGTCATAC
>Ga0207909_1000136_pt1 | contig 28384 bp, 40 predicted proteins | sample LakMenEpi05May10_FD_150672 | JGI IMG/M metagenome (GOLD analysis project Ga0207909, IMG submission 150672) | Freshwater microbial communities from Lake Mendota, WI - 05MAY2010 deep hole epilimnion (SPAdes) | ecosystem: Environmental > Aquatic > Freshwater > Lake > Epilimnion/Euphotic zone ...
GTGAACTTCATTATGTGCGTTTGCATAAGCCGCTAACTGAACAAAGTAATCATCAATCCACTCACGTTTCTTGGGTTTGTTTGTTTGCTTATGGTCCATGATAGCGTCACTGCCATCGTGTACACCCACTAGGTCTGTCGTCCCTGCATAAACTTTCGGATAATAGAGAGGAACTTCTGTACCCCAATATTCACTGCATTTAACAAGACCTTGATTAATGATTGACTGGGCCATTGAATGGCTTTGCAAGCTATACGGATTGCTTCCGGGCTCATTGAGTACTCCTGTCTTAATGTAATCTTCAAGCCACTTGTGCATTCGTGTTCCACGACCTGCGGCTTCTGTTGTGATTTCTTGTGCTTTTTGTACACCAACTCGCTTTCGCCAATTTTGTAATGCTTGTTTGGATTCTTCACTCTTAGTAGCATCTAGTATTGTAGTGACACTAGGAAGTTTTTCGCCATCAGGTGTAGCGTATTTTCTTGACCCGTTTATTGTTTCCCTAAGCAAGGGAGCATAATTATATTTGTTTGGATTGTACATTATAGTCAATTATAGTTGATTATAGTACAACTGTCAACTAGATTCGGAAACTCTCTCCGCAACCACAACGATCACGTTCATTTGGATTTCTAAATTCAAACCCCTCATTTAACCCATTACGCACATAATCAATCGTCATACCTTGAACATATGTGCTACTCTTTGGGTCAACGTATAAAGCACAACCATTGCAGTCTACTTTGATATCGTGTTCTAGGGGGTTATCAACATATTCAAGTACATAAGCAAGACCTGAGCATCCTGTAGTTTTCACACCAATACGAATTCCAAGGCCTTTACCTCGTTTTTGTATTGTATGTTGTATTTTATTTGATGCTTTATCTGTTATGCTTATCATTGCGGTTGTTGCATTGCGTTTTGTGCCATTTGTGCTACTATTTTTTGATTCTCATCAGGCTGTGCTTCTTGTTCAGGAGTTTGACCTTTGAAGATAACGTTGTCACCTTGAATATTTTCAATACTTTGATTCAACGGAGGATTCTTAATCATTTTATACAAGTCTGACTTGTCAATGACTATATCATTATCTCTATAATATTGCAAGAGTTCTGGAACAGTCCAATCACTATGAACTTCACCGGAATCAATCTCACTCTTAAGTTGGCTAGTAGTAGCTACCAGCCTAATTAATAGTGGACTACCGGCAAATTCATACAATCGCATTGTTATCTCTTAGGGCGACCAGCACCACCTAGAGGTTCTTCTTCTGGGGCTTCGATGCCAATGTCCATTTCTTCTTTGCCACCACCTGGAAGTGGTTCTTGAACATCAAGTTCAGCACCCATATCACCGCCCATATCAGCGGCACCGCCCATATCACCACCTGCATCAAACGCTTCAGCACCACCTTGACCGGTAATACCACCTAATGCTGATTTCAATGTTGCTTGACTTTGTGTCAATGCGGCTTGTAATGAAGTTAATGCTTCTGAAACTTGTTGATTAAATGTCGTGCTCTCGTTGACACCAATTTCACTTTGTACACCATCAGTCAATGCTGGTAATTCTTTTACTAACATATCAGAAACTTCTTCAACCATTTTCTGAATTTGGTCTACCATATCTTGAGCCGCAAGAACAACCTGTGACTTTTCAACTTCTTCATTCTCTACAACGATACGTGGTTTACGTAGGCTTATTTCAGCAAAATGCTTACTTAGAGCTTGTTCCATAAACACAAGTTTTAGATATGAAGAATTCTGTTGGCTTTCATAGAAACCTGTAGATTTCTTTGTTTCAGTCATTAGACCGCGAACTTTGTTAAGCATATCTCTTGATTGAGCATATGACATTTTACGAACATTAAACGGAACGTTGTAATGCTCTTTTAACGCTCTAGTTGCGTTCTCGATTGGGTTTTTGTCAAAATCAGTTAATTTCATAGTTGTATTCCAAGACTAATATAAAGTATTTATCTTTTTTCATTTAATGTTCGGCTTTTAACCCGAATCTTTTTTGTTGCCAATTGTAAGAATCCTGTATATATTTACTCAATTCTTCACTCATAGCAGTTTTCTGCAATTTATCTTGGTTAAGTTTTGCTAGATATATTAGCTTATCTTCTGTTTTTTTAGCTTTTTTAAACAATTTAGAATGAATAGAAATATGTACTTCTAAGCTACTCAAATGCATATCCAAGTTTATAACTCTGTCTGCTAATTGATATTTACCTATCTTATCTAATACACACCAACATACTGCATTTTTCATACTAAAAAAAGAGTTAACGTCATCTCCGTTATTTAGTGATACAACTACATCCGTTGCATCTTTCCTTTTAATATGATATTTGTTAAACAAACTGTAAGTACCATTAGTGTCTTTAAAAATCACAACATCTTGCAATTTAGCAAACTCTGAATTTGATATCATTTTATCTAATTTTTTATCAATTTTATTAACATCAATTCTCATTGTTTAATACCTTAAAATAAATATTTCTTAATTCGTCAGATGAATCTAAAAACGCGGGTAATTTATCCCAAGCATTTTTAGTTTTAATCATAGGTACACTATCACAGTCAGAATATAGTGATCCTAATTCAGAATTACCATCATTAAACACACTAGGGTGTTGTATATCAAAATCAAAGGTCCAGCAAATTACTTGCTCATCATTCTCTAATAAGAATCCAAAATTCTCAAACTCATCAAACTTAATCTTAGTAGATGTTGGTATACTGATGTTTTCCGGTTGACTACGTAGTGAAACAGCCTGTACAATCGTATCAAAGTTACATTGTGTGTTTCTTTTGTGCAACCATAATTCAGCATCGTCTTCGGGATTGGGACGGCTTCTATTCACAATACCTGTCTGGGTGATATCAAACAGCGTATAACAACTTACTTTAAAACTCATACTTGTATTTAGAGGCAAAAAAAATCCGAGAATAAATCTCGGATTTCTTTGAAGTTAAACTTCTGATTAGCTTGCGCTTGTAGCTGTAGAAGCTAAACGGAAACCAACGTTAGTAACAACAGCACCAGATAAGTCATAACCATTAACTGTACCCAAAGCACGAATTTGTGTTTGTAGTGCAGCCGCTGTGTATGCGCCAACTGGATAAACAGCAACTGACATATTAGTTGTGTTTGCTGTAGCTTGAACTGCATAGATTGCAACTGTAGCTAATTGTTCGATAGAAACCATAACTTGTGCAACCATCTCGTCAACACCTAGTTGTGCTGTTGGGGCGGCGCCTAAGTCAAAACCGAAGAAGTCTAGTGCTGGGCCATATAAATTAGTAGTCGTGCCGTTAGCGTCTGCTGTTGGAGCTACTGGACCATTTTGTACGTCAATTGCGAATACTGGTTGTGCATCGCCGTGTGTTCTTGTAAAACCTGCCATAATGAAATTCCTTTAAAAGTTTTGAATCATATAGATTCATACTATTATTTATGCCTGGCAAGAAAAAAAGTCGGTTTTGGCTATTGTCTTCCAGCCAAATTTTGGCGACTAAAGCCCATTCTATCTACAAATTTAAGACCGTGACTTACAAATCCTTCTTGAGTTTGTGTCCCGTCTTGTAAATATCCTTTGACAGGGGCTGTCATTGCGGCTTTATTTAACTGTTCTACAATATTCATTTTTAGATTATAGATAGCAACCCATATGCTAAAAGCACCAACTAATCCTGCTTTATTAGCATTTAAATGCTGATTAATCTTCTCACGCATCTTATCAGTCATTGGTCTAGTCTGAACATAATCCATAAACCCTGCTAATAAATTGTTTAAATCACCTGCTACAATACGCTTATTAATGTACACAGTAAACAATTGATTAAAAGTATTTCTAGCTTGGGGTGCAGTACTCATTAGTTGTTCAACTGCTTGACCATGTTTCGCTATCTCTGATTGAGCTTTTTTAAGTAGACTCGAATTAATTTTTAATTTAGGTGTAACAGGCATCTTAGCAGGTAATATCGCTACATCACTGTTGTTCTTTAAGCTACCTATAGTGCCATCTAAAGGAGTAGCTTGGTCAGTTGTTAATGCATCAGGTGCAATATATTGATGTACAACAATACCAGAGTTCTTCCCTTTAAAGAATTGACCTAATTCACTATTAGCGTCTACTGTATATGTAATTCCATTAGGGTTAGCTTTGAATGTGTATAGCCCGTTCTTTTCTACTAATGGTTGTTTAAACAACAAGTCGCCCCAATAGTAACCTTTACTTTTATCAGACTTCTCTAAGCCAGGCCATATTTGTGCTATAAGCTGATGTAGGTCCGATCTGTCAACACCTCGTTCTTTATCGTATTGTGCAAACTGTTCTGGGCTGAATACCTGACGGCCACTACCATCTTTCTTATTGAACATATGTTTGTCTAATATAGTGAACTTGCCATTACTATTACGACCAAATATTAATGCAGGATATCCATCCCACTTAATTGTAACCTTTTCCGGTTTAGCTACAGTATCAGCCATTGCTTGGACAGCTTGGTTGGCACCTTGTACACCACGCAAGAATATTAAATCTTCCGGATGGTCTAAGTGTCCCTTATCCTCTGTAATTACAGTGTTAAGACTGGTAATCTTATCGTAAAGTGCTCGTAATTGTTCAATCATTAAGTATTTATAATATTTTTACTTTTATGGTGTCGTAATATGGGAACACACTTAATTTCTCAAATGATGCTTTAACTATTTTACCTAACTCCCACGTACCCCACCATCTGGGATTTTCGTAATCATATCCCAATTCTTCTGCATTATTTTCTACACACCATTTTTTATAATCCTCATAATCTACTACCATATTAGATTTAAAATTTAAAAAGATGCTAGGATGTATATTTCTTTGCGGCTGAACCATTTTTCTTTGTAGGGTTTCAACATCATTTTGTTGATATATATGCGCCATATTTTTTCCGGTTTCGCAATAATCCAAATATAAATGGTCTTTTTTATAACCTATCGTAGCTTCTTGTAACATCTTATATTTTAATGGTGCAATTTTTAAATCTGGATCTCCTACCGGAGGACCAAATGAAGCGGTAAGCCAGTGGCCACCGTGCAACGAACCTTCAAGCTTGTGTATTAATTTGTTAAGTTGTGCAAAATCATCTATGACCTCTGGGAGTGTTTCACATTTTTGTAAGTCCGGATCATTTGCTCGTTGACGTTGTCCTAATCTTTCGACACATTCGTGTAAATCAAATAGTTTTTTTAAAGTTATATCACGGGTGATATCTATATCAAGTTTTATATCATAGGTTGAATTGTTGATTTTATCTGCATATCTTTTTAGTTCTAAAAATGTATTTACAATATCTAATTTGTCACGATTTATACTGATATTATTATGTGTGGATGTATTATGTACCTGATTAATTAAATCTATGAACGCAGATGTTGTTACATTGTCATTTAACTCTATCATTACCCATCCGGTAGATTTACCCTCTTTGGAGAATGTAATAATCATTTTTGAAGCCACAATATTCCTATATTTTTTACAAAGTATTTATATAGTAAATATGTGGCTAATAATATTATTCCGTTGACATAACGCAACGTTTTATATTATTTTCCGGCTGCCTGTGCTTGTGGAAGTTGTTTCTAGATATTCGGTGGTAAATATTTAGCAGAGACCATATTTTTACCACCTAATGTTGCCGCTCCAGTTTTTTTATTATAAGTTCCGCCGGTGTCACCTGTCGGTGTCGTTGTAGGTGTTGTTTTTTTAGCTGGTGAGTTAGCTAACTCTTTTTGCAAGCTTGCTAATATTTTTTGTTTATTAGCAGGTGTCAAACCTTTTAGTAAACTTTGAATCTGCTGATATGCTGATTTAGCTTTTTGAGCATCTTGCGGAGATCCGGCTCCTTGACCAAATACATTATATATGTTGGTTGTTCCACTGCCACCGCCTCCACCTGCAGTACCGGCTGCACCTTGGCCACCAGTTTTATTTATTTTTTCTGTTTTCTCAGGTTGAGCAGGAGTAGTTGTTGCTTGTTGTGGATTTTCTTCAGCTTGTGCGTGAGAAACAGACCAACCCAAATTAGCTAATTTAGGCAATGTTGTTTTACCCTTATCCTTAGCATAGTTTTGTTCTAGTTCTTTAGCCAATGAAGCTACTTGAGTCGTTACTGATGGGTCACTGATGTTGATACCCTTCATAAACTGTTTGAAGAAGTTAGTAATATATTGACTGATAGTTTGTTTAGTTGAACCTTGTGCAGGATCTTGTTCAGCTAAAATACTTTCAAAGATATAGTTTAGTTTATCAAACCGACTTCCTTCTGCAACCTTGCCCAAATTTTGTGCCATCTGCCCAAATGCGTTTTTTCCTGCATTTCTAGGATTTACATTACGCTTGGACATTTGAACGGTGTTGTCAGGCTTATCTTGCTTAAACTGGTCATCTATCTCTGCTTGCATCGCAGCCGCAAGTTTAGGATTCTTTTCCTTCATTGCATCAATTTTTGCCTGCATTTTTGATTGTATTTCTGCAGGATCAGCAGTTGATATTTTTACATTGTCGGGTGCAGTAGATGTTTGCGTAATGTTATTCGTAACGTTAGAAGGATTTTGCCTTACTCCTTGTCGGACCAGTTCAGCATTCCTAGCATCTCGTTCAGCGGCATCGGCCTGTGATGCGATGCGATTTGCTTCAACTTTTTCAAGACGGGCTGCCTCTTGTTTGTCTAACTCTTTTTGCCATTCAGGCGTAGCTTCACCAGTAACTCCATCATACTTACGACCCTTACCTGTTGCAGGATCATATGGTTTATCAAGTGTAGATGGTGCCTTTGTTGTAGGTTCAGCCATCTGCTGTTGTGCAGTTTGAGTTGCAGTTGTTTGCTGTTGTTGTCTTACATTATCAGCACTCTTATTAAACTGGTCTGCCGGTAACTTGCTTACAGGATTCATTTGACCCTGTGCATTTTGTGTAGCAACACCTTGCTGTTGTTGTCTTACGTTAGTTGCACTCTTAGCAAACTGATCTGCTGGTAGTTTGCTTACAGGATTCATCTGTCCTTGTGCAGATTGAGTTGCGGCAGCAAGTTTTTCTTGTCTATTCTGTGCAGGAGTAGGGGATACATTTCTACCTGCTACTGGTGTAGGGGTTTGACCCATTTGTTGTTGCGCCATTTTAGCCGCAGCCTGTTGCTTTTGTAGTCTTACCTGTGCAGGATCCTGTGTAGCTTGAGTTGGTAACTTACTGAATGGCATACCCTCTGCATCAGCACGTTGTTGTGCTTGTTTCTGTGCACCAATGCGTTTCTGTGATATTGCATTTACGGGGTTAGTTTGAACACCTTGTTGTGTAGTTGACATACCTTGACCTGCGGCATTAGGATCAACTAACCCACCATCAATCGCACTCTGTAATCCGCTAGCGGCACGACTATTGAATTTTTTTATAAAATCATCTTTAGCCATCTGGTCTGTGGAACTTAATACATTCTTGCCACCTAAAGAGCCTAAGCCTGATCGCACAGCGGCAGATCCATAATCTCCTAAAAATGAACTTAAATCTAGTTCATTTAGTTTTGCTTTTTTAAATTCATTCAGCTTCACGGTTTTTCCTTAATGACTTGGAAAACTTTGCTTGGTCCTTGCTCTTTATAGCACCTAACAGTTTACGCTCTAAAATAGCGGCTTGTTCAGGACTATAGTTACGATTAATCATCTCTATTAGATTGATAGCACTTGTGATAATATTGTGGCCACGACTCTCAATAATGTGAGTCGTGTCCCTGTTATTACCAATAGCTTCTAATTCCTCTAGTAGACTGCGAGTTTGTTTTTGCATATTAGTTTCCTAATAGTATTTATCTACTTTTAGGTTTTATTTCTTTAAACTGTTTAGCATAGCTTTAAGCTTAGAACCTTGCACATCCGCTATAATACGCTTGTTTTCCGGCTCTAATATCTCCCCTGTAGTTTGGTCTATGATAGGAGAGGTTGATGCTAGTGTACTTTGGGGCTTTAATTGACTCATAATATCATTAGCACTAGGTCGGGGAGTATAACTATTCTGATTGTCAGGGTCACTGTCACTAATACGCATTGTCTCAATATCATAATCTAAGTCAATCTTTTGACCTACACCTGTCGAACTACGACTTTTCATACATTGAATCTGATACTTACCACGCTCACGCATACTACGACTTGTAAAGATACCAAACACGTTATCTGCTGTATTAATCTTACTGATACCACCTGCAATGTGACTGTGGTCAAACTCAATCTCATCTACCGCACTACGATTCAACTGACTTGCAGTTACCATCAATATGCCCATCTCTTTCGCAAGATTACGTAGTTCTTCAGCAACATACTTGTCTTTGATAAACTGGTCGTTAGGATTAACTTTAACACTGACTGGCATAACCAAATCTAAGTAGTCAACCATCACAAAGTCAATTCTGATACCAGTTTGAATTTGTACTTCTTTTAAATAAGCACGTATATCGTTTACATTACTTTGTGCAGGTAAACCCTTAACACGATATTGTCCCGACTTTTTACCAACCATTTTAACTTTAAGACTTGTGGTATCAATATCTTTGCGAATCGCTTTTGTACCCATCATAGTCAACATAGCATCTGTACGTAATGATGTTAGTTCTTCACTAAGTTCTAAGGTAATGTAAACACCGCTCATTCCCTGTTGCAACCAGTTCAATGCAATATTCATCATAACCAATGATTTACCTGAACCACTACCGCCTGCAAAGATGTTAAGTTCACCTCGACTGAATCCACCATATAAGATACGATCCATTTGTGGCCAGCCCGTACTAACTTGTCCACCATTGTTAAAGTATTTGTTGATACGTGCCGCAGGATCATAGAAATAATCAGTACCCATATCTTTTTGCAAACTGATTTGTACTGCATCTTTAATTAGTTTCTCAACAGGATCAAAATCACCCTTCTCAAGTAAGTCAGCCGCTTTAAGAATAGCACGTTCTAGTTCTTGTCGTTTTGTAAATCCTTCAAACTCATCCAAGAACCAATCAAATTGATTTGGACTGAAGTTAGGTATGATATCAATGTCTTGTCCAGTAAGTGCCTTAATCTGTGTAGGGTCAGGCAAGATACTATATTTTGCCGTATGTTCTTTATATAAATTTGCAACTGGTCTCAATGACCTGTCAAAGTTTTCACTGTTTAATATGTTCATAACTCTGGTATAGAGTTCTGCCTCAGTAATCATTATACGCAAAAATATCTTTTGCACTTCAACACTGTAATCTTTTTTATTTTCGTAATCTTTTTTCAATTTTCTTCCTCTGTAGTTCTATTTTGATTTTACTAGTTGTCGCACTACTCAATATACTGAGTAATGTGGGCAACTTACCATACTTAACTACCGCGTCATTTACATCTTTAACATTGTCATCCCACTCAGGAATACTTACACTATAACCTAACTCTAATGCTCTATCACACGTTTCTAAACCTGTACTATCTCTATCGGGAATAAAGATAATACGTTTATTAAGTTGTGCTAGAATCTGTGCTTGGTCGTCATTGATTGTATTGTGTGTTAACGCACAGGCATTTAAGCTTAATGCGTCAAAGATACCTTCAACTAACAAACATACTTCCCAATCGGGTTTCTGAAAGTCATAACCAAATACATAGCCAGGTTGTTGCTCGTTAATATACTTTGGGATTTTGTTATCTAAGAATCTACTTGTATGACCTACAATCTTATTGTTATAAGTATAGGGTATAATGATTCTGTTTGACTGTCTGCCAGTGTCATTAGGTGTAACTAAGAACGGGTAGTCATTATAATTTATCGACCTCGCAGACAGATAATCAATGTATACTTTGTGTAATGAGTTATTAGTATCGATTAACTCACCTTCAGGCAATGTATGTTCTTTAAATTTTATTTTTGATTTTTGTTTTTTTAAGTTAGTAAAGTCTAGTAAATCTTTATGTTGTAAACTTTCTAAACTCCATTTACTTATTTGTGTAGGATCAATACCTGACCATAATAATATATTTTTAGTATTTTGAGTAATACTTTTACCCAACATAAACCCACACTTGAACCCACAGTTAAAACAATGATATGACCAATTAAATTGCCCATCAAATTTAATACCACCACGACCACGTGTATCAGTTTTATGTCCGCGGCGGCTACAACAGATAGCATTAAAGCTATGCCATCCGCCGTGCGTGAGTTTTTTCTTTCCGGGAATTACTGATAGGATATCAAACATCTATGTAGTATAACACAACTGTCATAGATAAACAATAGTTTAGGTTGATTATCTTGTTAAAATGTTGGTGACTGCACCATTATTGCTTTCAAATTGCATTCGAACATATGGGTGATAACCTTGAACTACATAACCTTTTGTATCACTTACATTGCTATATGTGTCGGTTAATATAGGATACCAATCACCATCAACAATGGTAGAACCTTCAATAACAATGTTACCGTAATATTCACTGTATTGTGCTTGTAGTGTTAATATTGGGCTATCATTAGTATCAACTACGCTAGTGTAATATGTGATATTGCTTTCACCGTTACCATCTGGGTGTAGATTAGGGAAGTCTTGACCAGTAGGAATACTTACTGGCATTGAAGGAACAAAGCTAGGTAATATACTATTAACAATGTTCATATCACCACGTGCTCCGGCATTACTATCAACGAATACCGGATAATCAAATTCTCCTACAGGGATCTCTAATGAGTAATAACACTTCTGTGCATCGATACTTGCTAAGTCGGCTGAGTTTAAAAACAATGCGGCAATACCGGTTGCAGGTAGTTGCAGTGTTAGTGCTTTTTGTAACAGGACTACTGTACCTTCATAACTAATAATCCTACAGACTATTGATTTCCCGGTAATATCTACGGGCTTTTGTTCTTGATTTAAGAACTGAAATTGAATTTGATTGTCTACACCCTTATTAAGTGTGAGTGGCTTGGCATACTGAGGCATATAGCTCCTTGGGGAAAATCCTGATAAAAGTATAACGATTTGTCTTTGTGTATAGACGAAAACTTGAGTTGAGTACATAATGATATTTATCAAAATATATTGCCATATCGTCCGATGATAAATATTTCGGTCAATATAACAACAATGATAACAAACGAATTTTTCAATAAACTAACCTCAAATCATCCGTTCATAACTATATGTTCATACGCCAACCAAGATTATGTTGGAATAGTTCAAAATAGGGATGATATTGTCACCACTATATACGATTACGGGTCTATAATGGAGTCTAGTATTAGAGAAAAATTCCTAGAATTAGGTGATATTTGGTGGTGGGAAAGTAACAGACTTATACCAATCAACCTATTTTTAAAAGAAGAATGGTCTATCTTTAAACCATATCTCAGAACTTTCAATAACAAAAGTTTAACAGTAATACACGGTCCTACGTGTAGTATGTCTGAACTAAACAAACGCAGAAGTAAACGCCGTAGTATTACACTAGTAAAAAGAATAGTTTAAGCTTCTTCTAACAAATTCATATGAACCACTACTAGATGTGCATATGCAACCGCGTGACTCTTTTTAAAACTATACCCGTCAGTATTCTTATCCCAAATTGATTTAGCTATATCAGCCCAAGATTGTCCTATTAAGTGTCGTTTAGCAGGTCGAATTAGTGCTAAAAACATTGCTAATCTAGGAATACTATTCACCTCACTAGGCATCTTTTGTAGTAATTGATAATGATTTCCCAAGTGAATTAACTTCTCAACAAACTCTCTTTTGTGTAAATTGTCCCAATTAGGTTCACGCATCAATGTTGCTAAATGCAACTCATCACGTACCTGTGAATAAACGTGAACATTCAACAAATCTAATTTAAAATAGCCGCGCTGTTCTGCCACAACATAATCAATTGCGGCCATATCATTTACCGGGTCATATGGAATATCTGTAATATACACACCAGTAGCGTGTTTACGCATAGGATTAGCATTACGCATTGCGGCAGGCGTATGTTTGATAAGTTCTAATAACTTATCTCTATCACCAAAGTCAATGTCAATATCTGAATCAATTCTCATCTTGGGGGAGGCACCAGTTCTGCTTTAATTAATTTAGTATACGCTTTTTGTACAACAATAGCTTGTCTTTCGGCATCTTCTACTGCTTTGTGACTGGTTACGTGACCACCGTCTTTAAGACTTACTCCGGTTATTTCATACAAGGTACGTGTATCTCTAACGGTGTAGAAAGGCCAGGGAATAGGATTAGGCTTGTCACTTACCTGCCGCCAAGCAGACTCCATAACGACACAATCGAAGGAAGCACCGTTACTCCAGACAGCACGACGGTTCCAACAAAACTTATAAAGGATCTCCATACATTCAGCAAATGGTAGTCGTCCGCTATCTCCCATAGCTTCTTCAATTGCCTCAGGGCTCTGCTCACTCCACCAACGTAGGGTATCTTCATTTATGCTCCTATTATAAATTTCTGTTTGATCCTCAATTGTAGGACGTAACTCTAATCGTTCAACAACCCCGCTACCTTTTGGATCGAATCTTACTGCACCAATGGTTAAGATAACACAGTTAGGTGTTGTATCTAAACTCTCAATGTCAATCATAATGTCATTTGCCATAATAATGCCGCTCCTATTACACCTGCACTGTCACCTAATTTTGCTTTAAAGATAGGTGTACTAAATTCATCATTGAATATAATCTTTTTCACACGTTCAATACCTCGGGTGTATAAGATATCATTATTGCTTATTCCACCACCAATTACAATACAATCCGGGTCTAACACTTGAACTAAATTAGCAATAGCTAATCCAAACTGTTCTAAGAAAGATTCTTGTATCTCCGAAATTTGTAAATATTCTTTTGTGGATAATTTTTTATTCGTAATATTAAATGCCCATTTGTCTATCCCCGAGCCGCTTAACCAAGTTTCTACACATCCGATTCTACCGCATCGACACATTATATTATTACTTGTATCTAGTGTTGTATGTCCCCATTCAGCACTTATGTTATGAAATCCTTTATGTAATGAACTGTTAATTACAATTCCGCCTCCTACGCCTGTACCTAATATCATTCCAAATACAGTATTATAGCCATTACCTGCTCCCAATAAGGCTTCTGCTAAAGCAAAACATTGACTATCATTTGCAGTTTGTATCTTACGATTTAATTTAGTTTCTAATATGCCTACAAAATCTGTATCATTTAAAAATTCTATGCTGGAATTTTTCAGTAAACCAGTTCTATAACTTATAGAACCCGGCATACATATTCCTAATGTATGTTCTTTTGTACTAGTATAGGATAATGCTTTATTATAGAGAAATTCTATTTCTTTGTATACGGAATCTGTGGGTAGACGCTCTCTAAATAATATATCATTAGTGGGTGATAATACACAGCACTCAATTTTTGTTTTACCGATATCAACACCAATCTTATTCATAATTGTAATGTTTTCCAAATATATTTCTTCTCTAAGTAATCTTGTAGCTTTAAGGCTTCATTTTCACTATTGAATGCCACACCTTTAATCTCGTACATATCTTCTAAGTAGGTAGCATAGTCACCGTTAACATCTTGTGCCCATGCATACCATGAAATCCACATAATATCTAATTCGTCTTTTACAATTGATATACTAATTCCTACTTCTTCACTACCAATATCGTCAAATAACACATCCAATAGTTTTTTCTTTGTATGAAAGTGTTTAATATTCTGCCATCTAGGCCATGATAACATAAATTTATTATCTTGTAAAGGAGTTATGGGAAAGGGTGTGTTGTTCATTGGAATTTTAATAAAAATATTAGGTACTTCTTTTCGTCCATAATCTTGTATCCGTCAGTTATGTTGCCATTGACTATGTTCATTTTGATTCCATAGTTTTCTTCAATGTAATCTTCAAAGTCAAACGCATCAAACTGACCATCAAGTGCTTTTAAATCAGCCATGTATTCTCTACGCACAAGTTTCAATGCCGCCCAATAGTCCCAGCGTCTTTTACGAAAATCAATCTCCGGATCATCGTCATCATAGTCTTGTATATGAGGTATCGTTGCCATCAACTCCACCTCAACGTAAACATAATATAATCTCTTTCATATCTAAATTTGAAATTGCATACGTCATAATTGGTTATAGACCATCTACAATGTCGTTCGTGTTTACCTATATTATTTTCTAACCATTTAACCATTTCGTTATATTTGGCAATATTATTGATACGTATAATACATTCATGCCAGCCGGGTTTAGTATTTTCCCATCCAACATTATAATCATAATGTTCATACATCATTTCCATCGTAGGATGAACCACTCAGCATCTTTTTTCTTTTCAAAGATATAACGTGTGCTTAGGTTCTTCCATTCACCTGTGCAGTTCTGTTCTAACCAAAGTGTTATATCTACTGCTTCTTTATTATTACGAAACCCATTTAACTTAACACTAGTCCAACCCAATGCAGACATTAACACTAGTGTGTCAATATCTTTAGACATTTGATCGGCTACTTGATTGACAATTTCTTCTGTTATATTCATCCCCACCTCAACATAAAATAACTTGCATTACTATCATTGTAAAAAGTAAACACAGTATGTTTCTCTAGTTCTGGTTCCCAATTAGATCCACTAAAGTCATTGTATATTGCTTTATGATATGCAAAGTCAAAATCTTTGCCCATTACCCAACCGTGTTTTTTTAACTCTCTAACTATTTCTAAGGTCCTATCAATATCAATGTATAATATAACTTTAGCCACAAGTCAACTCAAACAAGATAGCATCACGCTCATCCTTAAAGTAAAAATCCATATAATCTTCGGTTGCGTGTGCCTCAAACTTGTCGCCCGGTAAGCCAAATTGTTCTATTGCCCAAGCACAGGTTTCATTCCAATCAATGATATCTCCCTTTTTCCAGGATATACGAACTCTAGTACCCGCCTGCATTCAATAACTCCTTAACTTGCTTAACATTCTCTGGCTCACGATTGAACTTAATCTTCCATAACTCTGGATTAATATAGTCAATAACCATCTTAACCTGTGATTCATTTAAACTATCTAGGAACTTTACACCACTATCACTTTGATATAACATCCAAGGACTAATTTTACCATTGGTAATACTATGACATACCTTGTTAGTATTACCATAACACAAATAGTCTTTAGGTACAATACCCTCTTTCTCTGCTAAATCCATAGTAGTTTGGACACTACGTGCAATAGCATCTAACGGATCTTCAATACGCAAATACTCAATCAAATATTTCGTATAGACACTATCACTGGCCCAAGTATCAATTTTGATATTATTCTTCAATAGCCAATCTACGTATCTACTAATGTTGATTGCATTGATATTAGCGCAATGTGTTCCAAACTTTACAAATGCAGTATAGTAAGCACTACGAATGAATTCCTCGTATGTTTTATTCTTTTTAGTTGACGTATTCTTTTTATAAAATTGTAGCCAGGCTTGAAAGCCAATACGATTGCCTTGCATATCTTTGTTCATCCAACGTTGTTTGTTTTCGCATAGGTGCTTAGACATAGTAGATTCACGTAGGAATTCTCTATTGCAAAAATCACAACCATACTTGATTGTCTTATCAGTTGCCTCTGTCTTTTTCGTATTGAGTGATATCTTCATCTGTAACCGTTTGGCTTAATACTTCTATGTCTGCTATTTTTAAATGGGGGTATATTTCTGCAAGATGCATTTTCTTTCTTTGCTCTTGCACAAATGCTTTTGAATATTCTGTTAAATCCTCGCTATTTGCCTTAGGATAAATCTTTGTAAAGTATTCTTTTATTTCTTTTACTTGTGCCGGTTCTTTTAACAAACTAACACGCTCTTTAATCTGAGGTAACCATTGATGATATTGTTTACCTTTACCGGGACTTGCCGCACACATCATATACCATTGTAGTTTAGGATGCTTTGATACATACTCATTGAAGAAGTATTTGTTAGCATAATATTCTGTACTCATTGCATAGTACCCTGCTACGTCACTAGAACCTTTTACGTAGCTTAACCATTTGATTAACATAAATGGCACAAATTTACGTTGTTGCTCAGGTGTGAGCCTGTCATAATAACCATAGTCTTTCTTGTCCAACGCCGCAATAGCTTCAAACAAGTTGAAGTCTTGATTCTCTAGTTTCTCATCTTGAGGTATTGCTATTTTCTTTGTTGCCATTAGAATGCCTGACTATAATCTACAATCTCACAGTTACGACTAATCTCTTTTACAAAATATACACATCTTGGCTTAGGACCATCATCTAACGGTACACACAAGAACTGTCCGTTCTTTAATCTAGGTGCATACCATGTTACATCGTGATAGATATCTACAATCTCAATCGGTACGAATGACGGACTAAAACTACTTAATGGATTAAACTCAAACGCATTGAATCCCCTGTCATTGATACTAGTGAGAGGTAGTGTTTCTAAATCACCGTGTTCTTGTTCACCAATTAAAATTTGCCAATCAATAGGCATCTTAATTGTGCTGTTACCAATCTTCAATACAAGTGCAGGGCTATTGAATGATTCTAAAAAGATTAGTGGGATATAATGATAGTCTACGTTTTGTGGATTACTATTGTCTAGTATTGCAAAACGCAAGTCATCAATCTCTTCGGGAAGTGTTTCTAAGTTATAGAATTCGTTGTCTAGGGTTAATATACGCATAATGTATTATATCAGGTTCTTATCTATATGTCAACTTTTCAACGTCAAACGGGTAGTTTGCCTCTTTATAAAAAGCTTTACGTTGGGTCAAATGTCGTTTGGCAAACTTACAACTGCTTGTTATGTCCCAGATTTGTACAAAGTCTTTATCCTCTGCTTTACGAATGCCTCGACCGATGCTTTGGATAACACGGACGAAGGATTTTCCAGGTTCAATGAGAACCAGATTAAAAATACGAGGTATGTTGATACCAACAGCGGCGACACCATAAGTAGCAACAATGATTTTATTTGTGCTGGTTGCAATTTCATCATATTCTTCTTTTCTATCAATCATATTAGTAGCACCACTGACGAAAACACTGTCTGGTAATCTGCTAATAATTTCTTTACCTGCATTAACTCTATCAACTAAGACCAACACATTACCTGTTTCTTTAATCTTTAATATGAGTTGGGCAATAGCATCAAGTCTATGTGTATCTTCTAATAAGTGTTTCAACTCACTTTGGTAATTAGTAAACTCCACATCATCTTTAAGTTGTACGATGTTTACGTGACATTGTGCTAATACACCCTGATCTTGCAATTCACTTGCACTTAGTTTACTGATAACAGGACCTAAACTTACGAACAATGACTGTGCTTCAAACTTAGCTTTAGGTATAGTGCCAGTCAATCCCCAACGAATTGGAACCTTAGCAAATACTCCAGTAAGCAATGTTTTTAGTGCGTCAGCTTTTGCCATATGCACTTCATCAACCATTACACAAACAACACCTTCAATGAAGTCCATAATATCTGCCTCACCTGCTTTTGTTTTCTTAAGCATATTGTTAAGACTTTGCCAAGTACAGATAGTGTGTGTCTTGTTGTACTCTTTACGATCACCAAAGTATACACCAACATCTAATCCTAGATTGATGTAATCTGCTTCTGTTTGTGTTACTAAACTCTTGTTCGGAACGATAACAATACTACGGCCATATTGTTCTATGCTATAACTGAGTGCGGCAGTCATTAGTGTTTTACCTGCACCTGTAGCAATCTCTTGTAATGATTGGGGATTCTTTAAAAAGTTATTAACGATACTAATTTGATAGTCACGTAATTCTACAGGAGTACCTTCTTTGGGATGACCTTTAGGCCAATTCTTATGAGCAAACGTTGCCTCGGACACTTCAGTGAATTCAAAGGTTGTAGTATAATCTCTTGTATCATCCAACTCAATATCATATCCTGCTCTATCAAGTACAGGTAATATTTCTTCTAACAAATTAATGTAAGTGCTACCAGCTAAACTAAAATAGCTTACCTTACCATTCCATCTACCAAGTCTTACCGCAGGTAGATATCTTGCTCCGGGTACTTCGTACTCAAACATTTTCATCAGAGCTTTACGCTCTGCAAGTTCAAGTCCTTCTATTTTTACGTTAACTTCATCTTTAACGATTATCTTACATTGTTTCATTTATCTCCCAAGTTGACAGGTTCTGAGTTAACACATTTTATAATTTTGAATACAGAAGGATGTTCATTAAATCCATATGTTCTATATTGAATTATAACAGGTTTCTCGTATGATTTCAAGTTAGATTGGTCTCTTATTATATCCATATTCAAATTATCCAATAATTTTTCTGCTGACTCATTTAGGAAAAATAATTGTTTTGAAGATACCTTTGATGGCTCAGTTAATCCGTCACATCCCAACTCGCTTAACCATTTGATAACAGAATCTATATCACGTATCTCACATTCAACCCTATAACTAACCGCGAGAGCCAATTTCATTGGATCTTCTATATTAATAAAATGCTCTATAACAGACTCACTTACAGTAATACCATACTGCACATAATCTGCTACCATTACTAAATCATTGGTTAAGGGAATATCTTTAATAGTGTCGTGTAATACTTCATTGAGTGAGGCTATATAGAAATAACCGTTGTTGCAAACAAGTGTCGGCTCCCAATATTTAACGGATTCATATTCGCTAAGACTATTGATAATATCTTTTGTAATTGGACAATAGTCTATAACTTCAAAGTGATCGGCACTCAATGTAATCAACATCTTTAATGTTGTAGGTCCATACTCAATTTCATATTGTCTTTTATCCTTATGCCATTCCATTGAATGTATTGGATTCTTTTTTAATGCGGCCAAGAAGCTTTGTTTAAAGGGAGATCTAAAAACTATAGTATCTTTTAAAATAGCAATGGATGCATTTGTATATTGAGGTGAGCTTTCTATTACGTTGCATTTCCAAGGCAATGTTAATAAACTGTCAATATCAAACTTTTGTTGTGTAAACTGTCTACGATATTTCAGTGCAATTTTTTTAAAGAGAGTATCCTGATTAGTAGTGATTGTATTTTTTATACCAATAAAATTAGTTAAGTTATTTACAAACTGTAGGTCGTACCGGCTCAATCGTATATTGATAAGCATAAAGGTACCCAAGTCTTCAAGTGTCTTAAAATCCATTCTTTATTATATCACATTCAGGTAGTATCTACAAACATAATGGCTAAAGGAGCAATGCTCCTTTATCGGAGAGGGCTTATTGACGTTGCCTCTACGCACACTGCAGGGGTTATGCAGATTTCATACACGTTGTACGTGCAAGATTTTTCCAATTGTTCGGGCTAATCTTCACTAAGTCAGCAATTTTCAAACACATACGCAAGGACACTTCACGTAGTTTTGTATGATTGTCCCACATAAAGTCAATCACCATTTGTGATTGTTCTTCTGTAAAATCATAATCACTAAACAAACCACCTTCAGCATCACGATGTACCTGCTTGATACGCAACATTTTGTCACGATCACCATCAATAGTCAGGTCCAGAAAGTGACAACGTGACTGCAATGCTTCTAAGTGATCCTGCAATTTTTTAGACTTCAAGTTGCCGAATTTCAAGTTAGTGATAAAGATAGCACTACCATTGAAGTTGAAAGTATTCGGGATACCTTCTTCACGCAACAAACGACTATCACTATTCCAGCAAATTCTACGAGTCTTGCCTGAATCTAATGCGGCCTTCAAAATGTTCAATGCCAAGTCATCAGTAAAAACTGAATCACAATCGTCAAAAATCAACACGTTTTTAGTGTCAGAATATTTGTACAACTGAGCATACAAACCCAATGCAGTCATAGCACCTTTAACAATGTTAAAGCGAACACGTTTGCCTGCAAGCTTGTCAAACATACTTGCTTTTTCCATTTGTGTTTCAACACCATATGATTTGCCAACACCGGGCGGGCCTGATACAATCATAGCACGGATATCACCATTGATTGCCGCACGTGACATTTCATCAAGGACCTCGAAACGAGCCGCAATACGGTCCATTGCTTCTGTTTCTGTTTCTTTAGCTACTTCAGCTTTTGCAAATTTTACTGTATTTTCTGTCACAGGTTCTCCATTTAAAAATTCAATTTCATTGATACTATCAACAAGCACCTTAACTTCAGCGATATTGATTGCGAATTGACCGTCATTTTTAACAGTCACATAACCACCTTTAGCACCGGTCTGAAAACCTTTAACCAATGTAAACTCTGTATTGACTACAGATTGTTTACGATAAGAGCCAGAGAGAATGCGAATAGTAGACATTTGTTTCCTTTATTTCAGTGTCAATACAAGTATTGTATCACGTTATCCATTTATTGTCAAATTTTGTGCCTTAAGCTACCTTACGAAAATACCCATAGGGTAAGCTAAGTGTCCAAGCCAAATACTCATCATCGCCGTTAGTGTCCTCAGCTTCGTGGATCCAGCGAATTGCTGTTGCACGGTCCTTAGCACCTGAAAACATCAGGTCACTGATACGTTTCTCAAAAGAGAAAACCGCATTTTGTTCTGCCGCAACACGGACCTTTTCTTCGGCTTCAATAGCTACACCGAGTCCGTCAAACTCAGCTTCAAAATCCTCAAGGGTCCAGTGTGAGGTGTCAACACCGCGAGGGCGAACACCATAAGCGTCCTTGTACATATCCCAGTAAAGTTCCCGGGCTTGTTCCAATTGTGTCAACTCTTCCCAAGATTTGAATTCTGTAGTCATTTCTAAGTCCTTTTCTTTACTGTCTAAGATTCTATTATAGCAGAAACACCATTTATTGTCAACTTTTTAGCCACGAATTTCAAACGCAAATTCAGTGCCGGCCCTAGTAACATAAATCTTACGGCCATAGACCGTGATGTAACCCCACTCACCGTCTTGGTAAATGTCGTGCGGGTCTTTTTCAATAGTGACATTACGCACAATTTCACAGAAACCATTGCGCCACGTAGGCAATTTTTGCTTGAAATACTTGTCGTTGTCACGTTGAATAATGAAGATTTTTGCTTTCATTTTAGACCTTTATTTAACTATCTAAGACTCTATTGTATACCCAAACTGATTTATTGTCAACCTTTGAAAACTCACTAAATATCACTATGTCAAAAATAAAGATGGTATATGATTGGTGCGGCCCACTTTTACCAATTGTTAATAATAAAATAAATCCTGATTTTATATTTAAAACAGTATTAGATAATACAAAGAATATTACATTCCCTTCGTATGGGCATTATCCAGGGCCTTCTATATTAATGTTTAAAGATATGGAAATAATACCTAGTTTTGCATTGAAAGATAATGATACCTTTATATATCCTATAACTAATCCAGAAAGTAATGGAATAATTTCTGGATTTGAAAAGGATAATATTAATACATTCTTTAACGGCGGAAGAGATATATTGAAGGATACTAATATATCAGATAATATTTTAAATAGAATTAGAAATGGTAATGGTTATTTAATGATGCAAATGACAGGAGAATCGTGTATAACTGATTATCATATAAAAATAGTACATTCATATTTCAATGAGTATCAAATACCGTTGAATAAAATAATATATTATATAAGCAGTGTAAATGCAAAAGAACTATATAAGGATTATTGTGATAAGAATGAAATAAGATATAGAATGACGGTTGAAGTAATAGAATGGTTCGACTATATGGCAGGAGTGTATATAGAAGATTATGGTCATTTACTTCCAAAAAATAAAGATTATTCAAAAATAGAAAAAACCTTTTTATGTTATAATAATCGATGGCGTTCACACCGTGCCTGTTTATATACTATTTTCTATAAACGTAATTTATTAGAACATAGTTATTTTAGTATGTCGGATGAATCTGGTTTTATATACGAATCTTGGGCCGATTTTTGGTATTCTAAAAAAAACGGGAGAGACGGGGGAGAAGTAATAGGGCATAGATTAGATGTACATTATAGGGATATTTGGCATTTGAGTGAACAGTTACCATTGGTAATTGATCCTATATCTGATAATGCAACAAAAACAATGTTAATATTACCTGAATCTTCCAATTTACATCATAAATCATTGATAAGTGTGGTTACAGAAACCAATTTTATATCCAACGATGTATTCATTACTGAAAAAACTTGGAAGCCAATTGGTAATAAACATCCATTTATAATTGTAGGGCCGTATCATTCATTATATTATTTAAAACAAAAAGGATACAAAACATTTAGTGATTTCTTTGATGAGAGTTATGACAATATGACAGACCCGGCAGAAAGATTATTGAGAATAGGTGAACTGTGTTCTGAAATAAATGATTGGTCAGATACAAAAAAACAAGAATTTTATAATCAAACTGAATCAATAACAAAACACAACTTTGAATTATTACAATTGGCAAAATTAGGATATAAATAAAAAATGCAAAAAACTATAAAATTAGCGTATGACTGGTATGCTCCGGAATTTCCATTGAATAACAATCAATCCTCATTTGTTGATGCCATAGAAAAAGCTAGAAAAATAAATGATAAGGATAGAAAAAACACAATAAATAATACCCTGTTTCCTTATAGGTCTTTAGAAATCTTTTCCAAAGATGATACTTATGAATATGTAACTAGTGCAAGTATAAAAGATAATGATTATTTTATCTATGAATTTGCATTTGAAATTAGGGACTTAAATCAAGCTATATTCAATAATACTGACATTTTTTCACTTACTCATATTTCTGATTTTATTTTAGACCAAATAAAAACTAAAAATGGTTACATTCTGATTGATGTGTCACACGAAACTATTGTAATGTACCACAATTATGAACAAAATATATTATTCTTATTACACGAATATTTCAAAGCTAGGAACATTCCTCTATATAAAATTATTTTTCTGATCGGTAGTGTGAATGCACCTGACATTTATAGAAAATATTGCATACAAAGTAATATACCTGGCCGAGAAAGAATGGTTGTAAAAAATTACGAATGGTTTGAATATCAGTGTAGTAAAGAACTAAACGAATTAGAAAATATACCAAAACCTAATGACAATATATACAAAGTCAAAAAAACATTTCTTTGCTACAATAGAAGATATAAACCGCATAGAACTGATTTATATGTATTGTTTTGGAAATTTGATTTGTTAAATAATAGCTTTTATAGTATGCCGCACAAATCAACAAATGATTCTACACATCCTGTTAAAAATATAGATTTTGCTAGTAATTATAATATTGAAGAAACAAGTTCATATGATATCATAGCTACCACTAAACAAATGTTTAAATCTGCTGATATCATGAATAACGACAAAATGAAAGAACTTTGTTTTACTTTGCCTGCTGTCATTGATACGAGGAAAGACCTCAAAGATATGATTAAAATCATTGACCCTGAACAAGCAGTATATGACTCAGCATTGATAAGTGTTATTACTGAATCTAATTTCTATACCGAAGATGTTTTCAATACTGAAAAAACATGGAAAGCTATTGCTAACAGGCATCCCTTTATTCTAGTTGGACCAAAACATTCTTTAAAATATTTAAAATCATTGGGTTACAAAACTTTCAGTGATTTCTTTGATGAGAGTTATGATGATATAGAAAACCCAACTGCAAGATTGATGGCAATAGTTAAATTGTGTAGGGATATAGATAATTGGGATTTCAATAAAAAACGAGATTTCTTTAATGAAACGGTTGGTACAACTGAATATAATTTTAATTTATTAAAATCAGTTTATAATAACAAAAAGAAATTAGTACTTGAGCATATCACTCATATAAACCCTTTAATGACCTGACTATAATCATTCATAGCATATTGTATTTTGTTATTAGTACTGTTAGGTCTACAGGGTTTGCAAAAACTTGTTATAAAGTTATTGTAAATTTCTTTGTGTTTGTCACTACACCATATATCTCTAAAGTCATTATCGATCCAAGAGCCTAGTTTAGTATCTTCACGGCCTTTATACTCACAGCATAGATAAATGTTTCCGTCAGCACAGAAACTAGGAAACAAAAACATCTGATGGCATCGTTTATATTCTCTTGCATCATATCTACCCAATGATATATCTGCCTTGATATTGTAAAACTCACTGGCAGTTTTAATCCTATTGGCTACCTCATCATTCATAATGAAGCTATGTCCATTTAATACCATTGGACGTAAATGAACCGCACGTGCTTTAACATCCCTTGCGTATTCAAATATACTGTTGATTTCTAATTGGCTGGTGTTCTCTGGCATTAGTAATGCTTTCACATCTAGTGGAACACCTCTACTACCTAATTCTCTTGCTGTCTCTTTAACTCTATCAAAAGGACTATCTGTCATTTTGCTTTTGCGTATTAACTCATAAGTATCAGGATTGCCACTGTCAATATCAAGACCTACATAAGCCATACGTTTTAACTTATCAGTGTTAATTGTTAGTATCTTGTGAAGTTTTGTGCCGTTTGTATTCATTGCGGCAACATAACCCTTATCAATCACATCTTCTAGTAAATCTTCATAGCCAGGAAGTAATGTAGGTTCACCGCCACCACTAAAGATTACGTTACTTAATGTGCCTATGACATTGCTATCGTGTTGTCGCCAAGTATATAGTCTGTCAATTAGTTTACTATATTGTTCAACAGACTGGTACACCGGCAACTCATTTCTAAATTGCTCGGTGTTACAGTAATAGCAGGCTTGATTACAGATATTAGTAGTGTCTAAATCTATCTGCCATGGTAGTAACTTACCGGGTATGTTACCTTGTATCCAGCGTGAAATTAATTGATATTGGTCCATTAGTCATATTTATCCAATTGTAATATCTTCCATTCCAGCAGTGCGTAAACGAACGATATGTCCCATTTGCCATTGTTTAGCTTCAAGACCCTTTAATATACCTAACCATTGATTTCGCAATAATGCTACTTCATTGATAAGGATTTCGAAATCTACAACTTCATCTTCTCCATCAACATACTTTTCAGCATCACGACTAGTCAATACTCTGTTATACGCCTCTAGATATTTTTGAAAATGTTTTCGGCGAATTTTCCGTAATTGAATGTTGAGATAGTTCAATACTGCTTCTATCTCTTGTAGTTGATTAAAACGATGTTCGGTATGTCCCGGAATAGCGGCAATGTTCTTTTCAACATTACCGTATACCTTTACCTCTTGTTTTGCTGATAATAATTCATTCTCAAAATGAGAGATGAAATCGGGTATCACAATTAAATTTTGTGATACCCTTGTGTACCAATTTGACATTTAATCCCATTCTTCTTGGTCTTCGTCTTCATCATATTCTTCGTACTCTTCGGTATCGTGTTGGTCTGTGTAACCTTTTAATGCCTTAAGTACCTCTTTGTCATTCTTAAAAGAATCTTTAATATCACTTGCTTCATAATCATTATCAATTAATAAATTAATCAATGTATCAGCCGCATCGCTACGGTCATTAAAATCAATATGAGTTCGTAATGCATCCCATATTTCTGCTGTAAAAGCTAAACTCATTCTGTACCCTCCTCCTCAGGTGTTACAGTACTTATCTTTGTTGTTGATTTTTGACTATATTCAGACATTACTTTATCTAAACAACCATCAACGTTAGCTTCCCATGCTTTACGAAACTTCTTAATAATTTCGCCATCAAGTGTTGTGTACACAAGACTGTTGCCTTCTTTTTTAACAAGTTCGGCCTTCTCAATCATATCTAATAGACCTGAATAAGGGCTCATACCTGTTTCATAAGGAATCTTAACTTGTACAGATTCAAATGGTTTCGCATAGCGAGTTTTCATAATCTTACAGGCTGCACGAATACCTCGCACATCACTAATCTTATTACCATCTTCATCTTCTTTAAGTTTCAATTTCTTCATAGCAACTACAATACTAGAAGCATAAACGAAACCTTGACCACCTGAGATTTTATCATCTGGATCAAACATATCTTGTGAAGCATATGTGTGATTAGTAGCAACTAGACCGATGCCAAGTGAACCAAACATATTAACACAATTACGAACAAGTGCTGTTAGTGCTTTAGGCTTACGACCCATATCACCTTTCATATCACCCGCTTCAAACTGATTAACATCAGTTGGTGTTAACAACATACCCAATGAGTCAACTACAAACAATACCTTAGGACGATCTGTTTCCGATAATGCTTTATAATCTTTAACGAACATAGAAATAGTTTTTCCTACTTCGTCAATCATTGCCATGTTTAGTTTTAATAGTTTATTTTCTTCTGTGGATACACCAAGTGCGTGTAACCAAGCTTCGTCAAGGGCATTCTCTGAATCAACTAAGACTACAAAGATTCCTTGTTGTTGTGCGTGTCTGACGAGGTTTCCTGAGCAGATGAACGATTTTCCGGCGCCTGACTCTCCGGCAAAGACAGTAACTTTACCAAGAGGTACGCCTTTATTAAAATCACCGCTAATGAGGTAGTTGAGAGCATAGTTTCCTGTCGAGATCCAATCAGTAGGATCATTAAATCCTATTGACAGACCTTCAATACTTTTTGTAATTTCCTTACGGAATTTACTTACGTCAAAAGGTTTTGCCATTTAGTTGTCCACTTCCATTAATAATGCTTCATTGATTACTGCAAAGAGTTCTTCGTTAGTAGTGCAAAGAATCTTGCAGTTTGTCCAATCATTTTCATTATTACGGCCACCGACTTCAATCATAAAGCCATTATCATATCGGTTAACAGTAAATGATTCATTTACTTTGCTTAATTTTTCTAAGTATTTCATATTATTCCTTATTGTTTGTGTACACCGTTAGTATACAAACTAAACGGTTCTTTGTCAAGGTATTCTGGACAATTGTCCGCAATACGCTCTAGTTCATTGTCATTTGGAAAATGTCGTAATGCAGTCCTTGCTTTGTCTCTTATTAGACTAGGCACTCTAGGTGTCTTGCCCGGGTCGCACAGTTCTTCCAATAACTTTTTACCCTGCTTTAGGGCACGGTATCGTTCGTCTGGTAGTGTCATGGAGTTCTCCTTAGGAAGGGGCCTAAGCCCCATCACCTATTAAGACTTGTTTTGTCTAGCACGAATCATTGCTAGAATGTCTTGTGCTTTGTCACTTGATGTGCCAGCTGCCGGGACACTAACTGGTGCAGTTGTTGTTGCAGGCTCATCTTCCCATGGTGCTGAAGTTTCTGCTACGGGGGCAGTTGCGGGTGCTCTAGTTTCAGTAGTAGCTGTGTGTTTATCCGCGGTCGCTCCTGCAGGTGCTTCTAGTCCCCAAGGACGATAGTAACTACCCCAACGCTCATTGTCAAAAGGTTGACCATCTACTGATGCTTCAAACATTTCTTTAATGATACGTAACTCTGCTTCATTAGGCTTCTTAGGTAAGAAGTCTGTTAAGTTGAACAAACCATGTGCTTCAATTGCGGATTGTTCTGACTCATTCAACGGTGATTCTTTACGTGCCCAATTACTAGTAGAGTAATCTGCATAACCACCTTTACTTGTTTTCTTAATGTTGAAGTCAACACCGTGCAAGTAATCTGTTGGCAATTCTTCCATTTCAGGATCCATCAAACTAGATTTAATCACATTGAAAATTTGTGAACTGATAACAAATCTGCGAATTGGATTTGCAGGAACTTTGTCATCACCTAGTGGGTTTTGACGAACAAACCCTTGAAAGATATAACTGCGTTTCTTCCAATACTTGTTTGCCATTTCTTTCAATGTCTCATCCTTATACCAAGGACGAACTTCTGCCAAGATAGGGCAAGTCTCGCCAGTACCATACATTTCAATACAAGGTACTTGAACGATTGTTTGTTTGATGTTGGGATCACCCTTAACACCATTGAACGGCAACTTAATTAGTTGACGCTCTACCCAAAAGAATGTATTGCTACTATTTGCGTCAGGCAAGAAACGAACTGTTGCCGTCGTGCCTTCGTCAATGTTCCAATGGGGGTAGATAGAGTTATCTGATTGAGTATTAGAACTCTTGTTGTTTGTCTTATTGTCTTGTGCCGCGATACGGGCACGAATGTCTGCTAATGATGCCATGATAATATTTCCTTATAAAATTGAGATGGTCTCGTTTTTTAATATTCGCTACTTCCCTATGAAGTAACTAACATTAGAGATAGTATAGCAAAACTATCTCTCAATGTCAATAGTATTTATCCCGTTTGTGGGTAAACACATTTTTTTCTACGGTTTTTTACCCTTTTATATAAGGTAGTCCGATTAGGTTATC
>Ga0207909_1000137_pt1 | contig 28004 bp, 38 predicted proteins | sample LakMenEpi05May10_FD_150672 | JGI IMG/M metagenome (GOLD analysis project Ga0207909, IMG submission 150672) | Freshwater microbial communities from Lake Mendota, WI - 05MAY2010 deep hole epilimnion (SPAdes) | ecosystem: Environmental > Aquatic > Freshwater > Lake > Epilimnion/Euphotic zone ...
TTAATCAATTTTTGGTAGCTATTGCAATTTGTTGTCATACCGTTAGTATATCACAGACAAAGAGGAGCGCAACGGATATTTTCGATTCTTTTTGTTTTTTTTAAAGCTCCCCTTTCCAGAGCTTCACTTCCCATTCCCGCCTCTTCTGCAAACCTTTCAGAACCTTACCGCCTCCTTTACGATACTTAGGCAAAAGCTTTTCCACTGATTTATAGTTTCCTGAGTTCAGCCTATTTTTCCCATTGACAAGCTGGCGAAGGTTCCCTTCTCCGCAGTTGTATGTGAAACTGGCCAGCGCATAAAGTTGATTGCGGGTCAAGGGGACCTTCACATTATCTTGGACAGTCAAGACATATTGGTGGAGCTCTTTAGTCAAGAGAAGATCCGCGTCTTCCTTGCTTATGCTCTTTGCCTTAGCTAAAGGCCCGGTAAAGCCGTATCCTATAGTCCGCACTCCTGCGGGGCATTTATATGGCTTCTCTCTGAAACCCTCGAAACTCTTTACGCCGTCAAGCACAATCTGAAAATAGTCAGGGGCAAGCCTTTTACTATTGACACTCGGCGAGGAGATGCCATAAGCAAAAGCAGTGAAAGCAACGAAAGCTATAAAGAGTAGAGTTTTCATAGTATTGGAGTTTACCATAGAACTCGGAGATGTCGAGTTCTTTCTGATTTATTTTTAACTTTTTAGGGAGGGCGGATAGCGCCTAGCGCCTATTCGAAAATGTCATCCAGCCTCCAGTTGACCCAGCTCCGATTAGGTTCTTTTTCTGTCGCATCCGAAAGCCATTCTTCCGCCTGCTCTCTGGAGATAGGGCAACTGTGAAGGCGTGAGGTTTTCACGAGAGCATCCAGCGCCCACAGGGCGAGAGCTTCTTGTCCGGGCTTAAAATCTGAGAGTAGGAAATGGGTTTCTTTCATGTCCTCACTATAACACAGGATGGGAGAGACGCAACGGATATTTTCGATTTATTTCATTTATCTTGGCGCATAGTATGGTGTAACATGCCGCATGGTGTAACATGTATTGCGCATTTATAAGTCAACTAAAAAATTCTCTTAGCGTACTATAGGGGAATCCCCTAGCCGGGGCCGCCGCGTAGGGGAATCCCCTACTCCCCGTTAAGGGGAGGCGGCGCTTGACTTATCAAGAGATTTCGTATAGCTTTCCATTCATGCTGATGCCTGAGTCTCCCCACTCGATGCCGATATATTCTTGCCCGATATACAAGGAGCTCCAGTATTGCTCTCTCCGCTCAATTGTGCGGGTAAGAGGAGGGGCAGCCCAGAACGTAGGAATTTTGTAAGCGTGACGCAACAGGTTTGGTTTCATGGTATTTTTTTTGTTGACTGATTATCTGACCACTACGAATGACAAGACGACGAAAGCTAACACAACCGCTGCGAAGAGCCAGCCTTGCACCTTATTGACCAAGGCGGCTTGTTGAGCGGCGGCAGCTTGTTGAGCGGCGGCGGCGATGAGTTCAGCTTGAGTTGAGTTGTTGTTCGTTGTCATGCAGTTAGTATATCACAGGCCGGGAGGAACTCAACGGATATTTTTGATTTATTTCATTTTTCTTTGCACGTGCTATGGTGTAACACGCATTGCGCATTTTCGTGTCAAATAAAAATTCCCTTAGCGTACCATAGGGAAATCCCCTAGCCGGGGACGCCGCGTAGGGGAATCCCCTACTAACGGTTAGGGTGTCATGGTGTAACATGACGCATGGTGTAACATTTCGTGTAGGTCAATCCCCTACTCCCCATTAGGGGAGTTTTTTATTTGACAAAGTGCTAACCATTTGCCATTGGGCAATGCAAATCGTAGAACTCTTCGCTTCTCACCCATTCAACTAGAGCGTCAAAGACGTTCCGATTGTCAGACTCCAGATTCTTGAACTCTGCTTTCACTTGTTCAAGTGTGCCTGCCATTGCATCCACTGCATCTTCTTTTGTGCCGTACCATCCTGTCAATGCGAGTTGTTCGGCCCAGTTGAGGCTATCAAAAAATTTATCAGCCTGAGCCACTCGTGCGGCACTGCCCTCTTGTTTCATCTTATTGAACAGAGCGGCGATTTCGAATGGTGAAGTAGTCGTTTGCATGTCTTCACTATACCACACGCCTAGCGGGACGCAACGGATATTTTCGATTTATTTCATTTTTCTTTAGTGGGCGACGGTGTAACATGGCACATGGTGTAACATGCATTGTCACGCCAAAAAAAACAAAAACGATTGAAAAAACTCTTGCGTCTCGCAAGGCATGTGATATACTGAGGCATGACAACGAACAACAACATCGTCTCTCGCGCTTGGGTCAGCCATTATACCGGGATGGACTTCCAGCGGATTAAAGATTTCGACATTGACAAGGGGATGCTGAAAGTGGAAGTCAGCAAAGATTTTAACCCAGATTTTGAACACTACTTTGCCGATTTCCTTGCTGACTACTCTGGCACGGAGTACGTGTTCGAATTGCCAATCGAAATCACAGACAACGGTGTGTATGACTATGAAAATTTGATGAACCTCTGCGGCACGACTAACGAGCCGGTCCTTTTCCGCAGCGAGCAAATTTAGAAAAACTAGAAAACGAGGGGGGCAAAAGCCCTCCTTTATAGTTTATATGGGGAACCCCCTATTTATGAAAATTATGGAGGTTATGGATCTCTATATAGGGTGGGGTGGCACTAACTTATTACCCACATAAAAACATTTCCACTATACTTTCTTTCACAAGTATCTTTGTTTATAATAAGCGTGCACTATTTGAGCAGCGTGCACTATTCTTTTGCGATAGCGAGTTTAGCAGCTTAATGGTCAGCAGCTTAACAGTTTGCCAGCTTAACCTTTCCCCAGCTTACGTTGTTCCTTCAAAGCTTCTTTATATAGATTGTAGTTGGCGGTAATCCTTTCTTTCTCATTTGGTGGAAAAAATTTATCCCTTAAAAGTTTCTCACATGCTCTAGCCCCGATTACCCATTCTCCCATATAATACGCTGTCGCGGCAATCTCATCATGTATACGCCACAAATAATCAGAAGCCTCGATAAACAGTAGGTCTTTAGGATATGGAATATTAGCCCCTTGGATAGCAGCCAAGTAGGCAGATCTAGGTCTATTATGTTCTCTATAGCATCTTGAGATATTAACTAAAGCTTCTACTCTATGGGGGCATGTTTCGTAGGCCATCATATAAGCATCTATAATTTGTTCTAGCGGCCTCCCTAGTCTTTCTCGGCAGGCACCTATTCTAAACCATGAATAGAATACTTCTTCTATCCAATCTCCTAGATTTATTCTTTTGATATATTCTTCTTCTGCTATTTTGATCATCCCTCCGTCGAAAGCAGATTGAGCTGCGTAGAATTGTTTTCTAGCTTGATTAGGATCTTTCTTCAGGTAAGACTTTAATGTCCAGTAATCCTTTATATATTTCTCTTGAGCTGTGGCGCTTTCTTTTGCTCTACATCCTTCGGCTCTTGCATCCCAACTATATTTGCCTTCTAATGTTCCTATTTTGGCTTGGCCTTCGCATATAGGATACTCATGTAATGGTTCCATGTATTTCCATTCTTTTTTTGATATATTGAATATTTGAGTTCTGTACCATTTGAAAGAACCTTTTGATAGTATGACATTATAGCCATCGAATTCTTCTGATAGTTTTTCAATCGGAAACTTGCCCGAAATACTATCGTCTGCATCTATCATCAGCGCCCACTTAGTTTTGCCATATGTCAACTTTAGAGCTTTTGTTCTATTAGTTCCAAAGTCTTCCCACTTGTGATCGTGAACCTCTCCCTTTATGCCTTTTAAATCGAAAAAATTAACAATCTTTTCTTTTGTATCATCTGTAGATCCTGTATCACATATAACGTAGTAGTCTATGTACTCCGCGACGGATGAAAGGCATCTCTCTATATTTGATGATTCATTTTTTACAATCATCGTCAAGGTCAAATGGTGCATGACCATTTATACCTCGTAACCGCATTTAAGTTTTTCTATTTTGATTACTGGACTCTTAAATTTCTCAAAGCCATTGGCGCGGAAATTACTAATGGCTCGCTCATAGGGCCTTCTATCCCATAAGAATTAACAGCTGAGACTGTATATATCTTTGTAGTTTTAGCTGCTGGAAGATTGAATACTTTACTCCCTGTTACTTTCCAAATTGCTTTATAGGTTGTACCTGTAGTAGAAACGATTTGCTCGTATACTATATAAGAGACTATATTTGCTGAAACAGGATTTGGATCGTCCCAAGTAATATCTGGTTTAGCTATAGCTAGGGAGGATGACAGTAGCCACAAGATTATTTTTTTCATTTTAATGTATTCGGTGACTGAATCCCTTATGAGATTCGGAAAATGCTATTTTCAGTAAGTCTAATTCCAATCTTAACTTCTTGACTTCTTTTTGGAGATTAGATTTTTCATTTTTGAGTTGAGAGATTACTTCGTCTCTAACTAGATCTTTTGAGTGTCTATCTTTAGTCATATTTAGAATAGGGTTAAATCTTTTCTACTGAAGAATCTTTTTTTATCTTTGTTGATATGATCCTTATCATACTCTACACCAAATTCGAAGAAAAGTATCCTTATTGAAAAATATAAAAACCAAGAATCATTAACAAATGAATAACCTAGAGGGCTATAATTACAACGAGCAGTAAATATAGAAAATTTACCAAACTTAATATTTTTAATAGACATAGTATCTGTTGTATACTACAGCTATTTTAACTAATTATGTCGTTTTTTCTGCGTCTGCACCGTAAAAATAATATGGACTATTTCCGTATGTTCTATCTATTCTTTCGGAAGAAATATACTCTGAATTTATCTTTAATCTAGGAGGAGAGTTCTTATCATAAGGCTTGATAAAATCAGGATTATGCCATCTAATTAAATTATTAGGTTGTATGCAATAGTTACCATCTAATAGCTCTATAAAATGGAAACATTTGCTATCCATATCATTTGAATAACCAACATTAATTGCATTTGGCTCTTCTTGATAATCATCAATAGTAAATAAGTATGTGCCCTCTCTCCATTTTTTATCTCTACAAAAAACATCAACTCTTCTTTTTTCTAAAAATTTAAAGCAAGTAGTTGCTATATTATTAGATTGACAATCCCAACTCTCTAACATAGATAAACGTGTTTGCTCATTATCATTTAATCTATCATAATCTTCTTTCCAACAAAAAGCTGATATCGGCATATTCCAAAATACAGCTCCAAAAGAGCTTTGAAAATGGAATAACATTGGAAAGTTTAGCATTGATTTACATCCAAAAATGTATCCAAGAGTTTCTTTTTCTAGCCCAGTATATTCTTTTCTAATAAGACATTCTATATAGGGAGTATTTGCATTCAACTGGGCCATTATTTCTTATGATTAAAAGTTAAAATATATCTTGTGATATTTGACATAGACTCTATCCTTCCCATTAGAATATAGCACACATTTTTACTATTACATGTCTCAACTCTTTTTTTTAGATTATCCAAATCGTAGAGCCAAATACCCATTTGTTTTTTGGGTATCACATAGCAATCAGAGTTTAAAATAGAAAGGATTGTTTTTATTTTATTGTACATAGTCTACCTTTGGGAAATCTTGCTTTAGAGTCCCAGACTTCATAATTACAATTGGTTCATTTGTAGTAGAAGTTTGGTCTAAAGATATACACCCTCCGGATAGCATTACGAATAAAATTAAAATAGATTTATAAACGTACATAGTATATAGAATTTATTTCTTCCTCGGTTAATTGGATCACTTGTCCTCCTTGAGGTTCAATAAAGATCCAGCCAGTTTCTGTGTAGGCAGCATTTATAGCGTGAGTTAAACCTTTTGCCCAATTAGGTTTATACATAATTTCAGCTACAGCGATTCCTTCTGCATCTCCAGAGCTTTTCCTATGAGAAATTTGAGCGAGCACTCTGTATAGAGAAGAGTAGTCGTCGCAATCAAATTTGGAAGTATAAGGCAGATTCAGATTTTTTAATACACCCATAAAGAAAGGACTAAACTCTAGTTTAATCCAATTCTTTGTAGGCATATTATAATTATTATCCCCTACAAACTTTTTAGAGTCTCTAATCCATTCAGTAGAAGATGTTAATTTCTCTTGCGTTATCTTTCTCATTTTTCTTTTAATTTCTTTATCATATTATCAGTTATAAATACAGAATAATCACGATTTTCTTCTGGATCTACGATTCTTTGATTGAAAACATAATCAAAAGCATAATCATTATCTCCATTAGCAAATAAGGCTATAACTTTTTCATATATTAAATCTTGCTCATCACTTAGCTTCTTGATTTCATTTCTGTAGTTTTCTAACTGCTCTAGTTTTAGACGAAGATCTTCATCTTCTATGTTTTGTATTTCTTTATTCATTCTTTTATTGTTTTTGATTTTATTTCTGCTTGTTGGACAATGTTTTCTATCTGGGAAATTGCTTGTTGTATTTTCGCGCCTCTTTGGCCGGGCAAAATATCTATGTGTAGTCTAAGTTCAGAGAACTTTGACTTGGCTTGGCCTATTTTGATTTTTATTCCTGTACTTTTACATATATCATCCAACTTTGATAATGTTTCGTCTATAAGATCAAACCATCCATCTCCAAACTCGAATCCATATTGGAAACAATTTCTAGGATATATATCTCCATAGCCACAACATATTTCTGGGTATTTTTTTACTATTATTTCTTCTAATTCTATATTCATTTTTGATTTCTATTAAGTTTCTTTGAATTTTAAAATCAAATTTTCAAAAGACCCCGCTTTTCTCCACTCTTCTTGGAAAGATAAATTAAATTCTTTTAAAGGCTTTTTATATGATAAGCATATACCCTCTTTAGGTAAAGTTCCAAATGTCTTAATTAAAAAAGATTTTAATTCTTCTGACGAATACTTCAATATAGAGTCTTCAACTTTATCATTCTTCCTTTTTAACATCCTTCTCATTTTCGATCTGAATTCTTCTTGCAATACTTGTTGTGAGTCTAATTTTCTATCTGATTTATTTTCTTCTCTCCATTCTTTTAAATTCTTTCTACAACTTTTTTTATTTTTTTCTCTATACTTTTTAGAACATTCTTTCTGGCAACTCTTGCAAAAACTTTGTAAACGACCTTTACGAAACGAAAAGTCTTCGTCTTCCAAATAAGTTTTGCATTTGCCACATTTTTTCATTTAGCTATATTAAATATATCTATAAGTTTTTTAGCGCAATTTTCCCAAGAATTTTCTTTTAAGAAAGTCTTTCTACTTTCAATCATTTTATTCTCATCGAATTTTTTATCAAAAATATCAGAAATAGATTTAACCCAAGAATCAGTAGTGTCACACTTGATAGCAACATCATCCATGTTATTAAACAAATTTGCTTTTGATGTCAATAGCGGTGTCGATGTTTGTAAAACTATTCTTGCCATACCACTCGCCGCAAAAACGTCAAATTCTGGATCTGGTTTATAAGGTAATACACATGCGTAACTAGTTCTAATATAAGACATTAGAACATTTTTAGAAACAAAACCTCTATCTATAACTACGTTATGTGTCAATCCTAATTTTTCTACTTTTTCACAAATCTCTTTGTATAGCTTATCATGCTCAGATTTGCACAATGGATTTTCAGAACCAACAATTATATACAGAACATTTTCATATTTCTTTTTGAGTTCATAGATCACATCTAGCATATGTAAATGCGATTTATAATAAAAGAGAAATCCTGCTTGTAAAACTACATGTTCATTTCCATTATGATTCCATAATCTAGGAAGAATAGACTCTTCTTCATTCGCGAATGAGCATCCATGGGGAACTATACTGATGTCCTCTTCGTTTAAACCTTTTCTGACTAGAGCCCTTTTAGCTTCGTCTGTATGGACTACTACGTTTTTGCAAATAGACTCTGTAACTAATTTATCTTGATGATTTTCGTATACAGAGTGAAATATTGTTACTACCTTATATTTTTTTAATTTAAAATAAGATACTAGAGATGTGAAAAAATAAGCCTTAGGAAATATACCGTATTCGTGACTAAATAATATTACATCAGGCTTAAACTCATCTATTTTTTCTATAAGAGATAGTTTTGGGAACTCCTCTCTATCCCAACAATAAGTAATATACTTATTATCTTCTTCCCCATTTCTTTCGGAGAAAAATTTAATTTCTGTAAATTCTTTTAATGCATTGAATAGCAATTCGTTATAAACTGCTATCCCGCATTTAGAATTTATATTACCTATAAAAGCAACCTTCATTTGAAAATTTTACTAAAGAATTTTTCTATTTTATATTTAAAAATCATTAAGTAAAAAGTTACCATCATCCATTTATGTTTGAACGAATGATCATCGGGAGGGTTGCAGCAGTGCGGATGCTTTTTCATAAAATTAATGTGTGTATTTTTTCAAGGACTTTGCTCCAATCCTCTCTAGACGATACACCGTAAGAAGAACTTATTTCAGATATTAGATCTGAATTCTGAGCTTCAGAAGCTTTTTTCTTTAATTCTTCTAAACCAATTTTCCAGTAATTAATTGAAAATTCTTGTAACCCTAAGTCTTTAAGTAAATTAGAATTTTTGGAATGATGAGTTATATCAATGAAGGGTATAGAATTTTTAATAGCAAATAAAGTAGTGTGGTATCTAGCAGAAATAATTAGAGAAGAATTTTTTAGATTCTGTTCCATATGCTCGTTTGTATAGATCCACTTATTTGCTCCGCTCATATAACCATTCAGAATGCCATGGATAGTGTTATCGTTTACCTCTGTATCCACTTGAGATGGAACAAGTTGCACCTTATGGTTAAATGTTTTCATCCATTTTAAAAATTCAGAAATTTCTATTAGAGCTTTTTCAGCATAAATTCTTTGTCTAGAATCATTAGAAAAGTAATCTTTAAAAATATAACTATTTAAACAAACAGAAACTTTCTTTTCTTTTTTATCAAAAAGAGAATCTGTATATCCTTCGTTTATCTTTTTTACATTATAAATGTAAGATATATCAGAGGCCAGAATCACTTTACTTTCATCCATTAAAAATTTTAAAGCAAGATCATAAGAAAAACGATCTCTCACAACTGCTAGAGAGATTTTATCTCTGAGAAGTCCTAGTACTGGCACTGATTCTGAAGTGAGATTTACATTTAACAGAATTAGTTTTTGATCATCTCTCAGGGACTTATACAAGCCCTCTTTTATATACCAGAAATTTTGTGTAATAATTCCTCCACCACCTAAAGCTATAATGTCTGATCTATTAGGGTCTAATTTTTTATAAGAAAAAGACTCGTCACTTTTCCTATCAGAGAAAACGCTAACGCTTAAGCCCGAGGACTTTAAAAAAGAACTGAGACAATCAAGCATTAAAGTGTCTCCATAGTTTTTATAACCATAGAAACCACATAAAGATATACTAGTCATTTTTATTTTTATTTTTTACAAGTTTCACTTTTCTCCGTTTCTATGATTAAATCAACCAATTTTAAATTCGAGTCTATTTTTACAGGTTTATTTTTACCATATGATGCTTTAAGTTTTCTCTTTCCACATTCATTATCGTAAATATACCATGATATCCATCCTTCCTTATCAAATATATTCAGTAAACTTTCAAAGCTTGACCAAATGGCCTCAAATAATGGACCATTAGGATCAAGCGTACCTGATTTATTAGCGGCTTCGCAAACTTTATATAAAGATTTATATTCTCTAATCAAAGTATCTATAACTTTATGCCAGTACTCATAGCGCTCTGAATATTCATTCTTATTAATATCGTTTGATTTGCTCATTTTAAATCAGCTTTAATATATAAATTTCTTTCACAAAAAAAAGAGAACGCTTTCGCGTTCCCTAAGAGTCACTCAACTTTTAGAAAATTGGGTCTAGTTCGTAATGTTCTGAATTTTTACTTTCGACTTCCAAAACTTTATTCATACAAATCTCTAGCCTCTCGGAGAATACACTGTTTGAATATTCATCTGTGATCTGAATTGGATAATCAGCAGTCTTTCCAATATTCTCCTTAATAAAAGAGAGCAAGTCGATAAAAGAAGAAATTGCTTCATTCTTCTTTTCCATTTCTACAATAGAATGAGCGAGCTGCTTTTCCAAGAATTCAATGTACATTTGATCTTCCATATCGAATTCATCCATGTCAATAATATTATTTGATTTTACTTGCTCTGGATTATTTAGGTTTTTCATTTTGTTGTTTTAGGCCGCCGAAGTATGGCGGTCCTTCTACTGTAGCAGAACTTTTTTAGAAGTCAAGATTTTTTCTTCATTTTCTAAATTTTTGATTCTTTGAGTAGTCCAGCCAAGAATATAGAGACGTTGTGTTCCGTTGCGATCTCTAGAGTCTCATCGTTTGGCACTATAGTGGGGTTTTTAATCCAATCAGGAATATCCGATTGCCAATCTTTTACATTTTTAGAGGCAATAATAGACTCCGTTATATGCCAACACAAATCTTTTTGTTTTGAACTGAGTCTTTTAATACTGTTCATTTGTCTATAGTTTGATTCTACAGATTCTGATAGATCATTTATCAATCTAATATTCTCAGAAATTTTTTGTAAACTGAATTTAGATGCACCTATAGGTGAAACTTTTTTAGTTGTTTGGGGAGCTTTCGTTCCAGCAGGTCTTCCCGCTGGTTGACCTGTTGCTCCTTCTTTTTTCTGCCCACCAATGATTGGTTCGTAAAGGCCCTTATCTTTAAGCTCTTTGAATTTGTTTTGAGCTTCGATTGAGTTTTCAGGAAGAGGGAGAGAATGAGTTTCTAAAGTATCAAACAACTCTTCTGGTGTCAACATTCCGATTTCAGCAAGTCTTGTGTAAACCTTCATGTATTCAATTTCTTCTTTTAAATCTACTTGATCAAAAACGGGCTCAGGTATTTCAGTAAAACCTAATTCGTTTGCAATCATTTCCATCTCAGGAATTAAGAAATTATTTAAGAATGCTTGTCTAGCTGAGTTTAATCTCTCTAGGAAAACTTTTATTTTTACCATCGAATTAGCGTACTTCTCATCTCCCCAGAAAATATTCATCAAACCGTTGGCAATATCCTGATTAACTACTTGATACTTATCTGGTCCTAGAATCTTATTTAAATCTGGCAAAACGAACTCTGCTTTAGTAGAATAATCAGAGACTAATACTCTACCTACGCTTTCCATCTCGAATAAATCTTGTAAGGCTGCGAGTATTCTTGAATTTGTATTTGCGTCTCTATCTTTATCACCAGCCGTAATCAAAAGGATCATATAGTCAGCAGTTCTAGCTATAACCTTTTCCATCTTTTTAAATTCTAGTTTTAAATCAATATCAAAAAGAACAGGATAGTACATTGGTACAGATAAAGCTTCATAATCTTGCTTGCCACAAAATATAGCTGTTAGATATTCTGTATCTATAGGAATCTCCGGCAACTCTCCTCTTTTAATTTGTTCTCTAATGTTGAGGGGTAGTGAGTCCATGAATCTTTTCTCATCATCTGTTTTAGGAGTTCTTAGTCTAGCTAACTCATAGGTATTTAACAACTTATAATAATTAAAATTAACAAAAGTCGCTGAACCTTCAGCTCTCATATCTGCTGGATTTAAAATAGTGTAACGCAGAGGGATTTTTTTCTGAGCTTGAGCTCTAGACATTTTATTTACCTCTGGAGTTGTAACATTGTATAGAAATTTGTAAATAAAAACATTTCCAGATCTAAACCACTCTCTGAAAAATCTTTCTGACAAAGACCATCCGTTTATTTTCTTATACCATTCCTCGTAAAATTTAACAGATCTTTTATTTTTTCCTCTGAAGTGTAATTTTGAATTAGCAAACTCTGTTTGAATGTCAATTGTATTTCTAAATATGGCAACATTCCAATAAGCTTTTTGACATAATACAATAGCTTGTTGAGCACTTAGAGTTCCTGTGTTATCCCTTGAGAAAGGAGATACACCTTTGTTAATATTTTCTATTTCACCTGAAAGTCCTGACAACGGGCTCTGGAAAGAATTCGTGCCTCTATTTCTTAAGTCTCTTGCTGATTCAGAAATAAATTTTGGAGTGAAAGGGTCTGAGTTTACAACTACAGCGTTGCTTTTGGGTTTACGAGCCATACACTACTATACACTTTTAAACCTTAAAAATTCTTACTAAATTAATTTTAACCTTAAAATTTATCTAAACATTCTAGGAACAAAGTCAAATGAGGTATTTACCTCTTGTTCTCTATGCATATCGAAATAACATTTAACACCCCAACTTCCTAATAGAAGAGCAGTATAAGAGTCTCTTCTAGCTTTATGAGGATTATTATCTCTTTTCATTGTAGCTGGCAAATCAAATTGTTGATTACCATTCGGGCTAGTCGAAACTTCTATAAGCGAACACTCTCTTTTAGTTAGGTTTATAACATCTCCTAAATGCTCTACGAAATCTACTTTCATTTCTTCTTGAACATTTTTAGCTATCTCTCTAATCTCCTCTTTGCTAATATCCTGAGTCTTGGAATAATGCAAGTCTTCTATAGGGAATTTTTCATTTATAGCTTTGTGGAAATCTGAATCATTGAATACTGGAGCGGCAAATCTTATTTTTTTCTTTTCTATCATCCACTGCAAGTTTTCATTTGCAAATCTTAACCATCCTCCAACGCCGAAAGCTTGAGAGTGAACTATCTTCCCATCTTTTGGAACATAATTGTTTTTAGAATATAAGATGCCTTCATTAGAATTATAATTTAAGAAATCATGATCAAAAAGATGTAACTCTCTAGGCATTAATTTAAATTCTTTTCCAATCTGCAAAAATGCAGGGCCTCCGCTATTATCTATAATCATGTATACTATATTGAACTTCTCAAGAAGATATTTCAAATATAAACACCTTTTCTCATTTGTGCTATTAGGTAGAGCGTAAGCGTGAACAAGAGTTGCAGATTCGTCCTCTTCATTGAGTTCTAGCACAGCCATTGCAAAGTCGTCTGAGGTTTCTGAATTATTATAGTTAGGATCTATTGATAGTACATATTTCTTTTCTGGATCTCCTACAATTCTTACGACAGGATACTCTCCTAGTTTTACACTTGCCTCTTCAATAGCTTGAGCTGAAAAATAACCACCTGTATCATCTCCAAATATAGCTTCTAACTCCCTATCGAACATAGACTTAGACATTGTTCTTCTCATGTCTTCAATAGCTGACTCTTCCATGAAGCCTTTCGGGGCAGCTCTGTAAGACATTCTGAAAACACAATGATTAACATTCTCAGCTTCCGGGTCTAAAATTGTTTTTACATAAGGCACATAATTGTCCCTATAAAGAGATTCAAATTTATAACTTGCAGATGACAAACCAATAATTTTATTGTTAGATGAAAACTGCTGTACATCTTCTGGTTTTAAAACACCATTTTCAACTAAAAGTTTTTGAGCGTTTGTAATCTCTTCGTGCTGAGGTCCATCTTGTCTAACCATCAAGAACGGCTTAAGGATTGAATCTATAATTTCTTTACTTACCACTAAAAGCTCATCAACAATAAGAACATTAAAGCGATAACCTCTAACCTTACCTAGAGGAATAGCTGTTATAGACGAATAGCCAATCTCCATCGACCAAGCATCACTTGATTTTGATAATTGTTTTGTTATACAAGATCTTAAAAATGTTCCGTTCTTAGGATGAGAAGCGAAGCTATCAATCTGCTTCATTATAGATTTAGACTGACGAAATGTTCCCGAGGCTATACCTATTTTGACACCGGGATTACCTAAAGCATATATTATACAAAATAAGGATATAACGAACGACTTAGAGAAGCCCCGTCCAGCAACTAGCAAGCAATAATCTTTTAGAATGAACGATCTTAAAAGTAAATCTTGAACGGGGTCTAATTTGACCCTAGTCAAAAGATAAACCATGAATGCTGGATTCGCTAAACAATATCTCGCAAACCATTGTTGAGCTTCGGCCTCGGAAAGTACTCCCTTAACTTTATCGAGTTCGTCGTTTGTTGATTTCCTAGGGGCAATAGGATGAGCTCCTTCGTTCCACATTTTTATATCTGGTTAAAATCTTTTAAAAATTCTAAATCGAATTTCTTTACATTTTCTTTCATCTTGAAAATTTTTATCATTATATCTTTAGAATTTTCTCTAGAATCAGAAAAGATGAATTGTATATTATTATACTTTGCGTAAATTTCTCTAATCTTATGGAAAACAAACTTTCCATTTATATATTTACTGAAACTTTTTTCTGGACTATAGTTTAGAGCATTGTGGAATTTATTCTCTATTAAAACTACTAGATAGTAGCCGAGATCTTCAGCTCTTGCTATTTCCCTATCGAATCTTTCAGCTCCGGAAACTAAAGTAGAAATTAAATCTTCCAAGCTTTTTCTTTCTACGAAAACATCAGAAAACAAAAGACCAGAAGTTCCGTAATCACCACAACTTAATTTCATCTTTTTAGAATCTTTAAACTCTAATGGATTCTGTTCTCTAGTGTCTATTAAAATCTCTGGTTCTATATCACTAAATATGGGGGTAGATATATAATCGTATTTAAATCTAAGCCCTTGCTTTGTTAATGCCTTTATTATATTTTCTTTAGTATCGAAGATTTTAACAAGACCCTGCCAAGATGGCAAGAATAAACTTTTCAATTCTATATTAGATGGAACAAAAAGCGTTTTTTTCTTATTGCATCTTGCTTTAAAAAGTTTACAAATATAATCTCTTACAATAGTTTTCTCCTCTTTGAAACACCAGTTAGCCAAGTTTTCTTTCGAATTGAAATCAGTTAAAAAATACTCTTCAAAATTTTTAAACTTTATTGGTTCATTAGAGAATTTATCGAATCTAGGAAAATGTTTACTGTAATATTCCTGTAAAGAGAATTTATGCTTCTTGGAAACATGTAAATGTAATCCCCTTTCACTAGAAAAATCAGATAAACATTCTAGACATTTCATTAAAGCGAGAATACCTCCTCTTTGCCGACCCCGTAAACTTCAACAAAAAGCTCTGAAAAGTTTTCTAGTTCTTGTATTTTCTCTTTGACTTTAAACTCTTCTGCTTTAGCAATTAGTATCATCCTTCTTCTTTCTTTTTCATCTTGAACGAGTTCAATGAATTGAGCTAAACTCTGATTAGCCAAAGCTTGTTTTTCTAGCTTCTTAATTCTATCTCCACTCAAAGAACGTGTCATTTTGAGAGTTCTTTCTAAGCAATGATTATAAGCTGCTGTCTTATCTTTCAAAGCTTCTGATAAAGACATCGTAAATTTACGACCTTCTTCATCATCAGACATAGACTCTGCTAACCTATCATTTAAAATAGTTATTTGCTGTCTTATTTCTATAAGAGTTACATATTCTAAAGCTAGACCTATGTAAAGATTAACTTCGTCTGAGTTTAAATCTGGTTTATTGTAAACAGCTTTTACAAATTCGGTTTCGAAAACTTCTCTATGTTTTACATTCGTAATCATAGAAATCATCTCGACGAATCTAGGAGCTGATAAGAATTTCTTTACAGCTGCAATAGAATCTTTTTTTCTCATATCCATTTTATCAGAATCGTACTTTGCAGAATGGTCCGATCTATTTATGAGATTTATAACTTGTAAATCTGTCCTAGGAGAGTTATATCTAGCATTAGTTCTTTCTACTTTTTCATCATCTTTAACTTCTCTAAAGCCTGCCGCATCCAACAAGGATGTAATTGTCCTTAAAGATACTATATATTCTTTATCTGGAAAGAGAGCTTTAGCTATTTCTTTGGGAGTTAAATTCTCGCCATTTTCGAAAAGGAAATCTAACTGATCATCTGTATAATTATCGTACTCTCCTCCTCTCCACAATTTTTGTAAAAATTTTCTTACATTCTTGAACTCCTCTGTTTGTTCTATGAGTTTCGAATTCTTATAAACCTCTTGAGCGAGAGATAGGATATTGCTTTCCTTACAGTTCTTATTATCATTTAGATAGTCCTGCTGATTTAAATCTAATTCATACTTATGCTGACAAATTATTTTATCACATAAGTTTATGTTTTTTCTATCTATTTTTTTACCTAATTTTTCAGTTAGGTTTATTCTTATTGAAGTGTTCATTCTTCGGGATCGAATTCGCTTATTTTTTTCTTAGCTATAATCTGTAAATTCTTTCTTATAGTTATAAGCTGTCTTTTAGTTATCCCTTTTCCATTTATATTTTTGAGTCTTTCTATTACTTGTTCGTCTTTAAGATTTTCTATGTATATTAATCCATAAAAATTTATCATTTTAGGATTAAGAAATTGACAAATAAACTTATGGAATTTTATAACAGAAGACTCTAATTTTATAGATGAGATAGGATCAGAAAAATCTTGAGTTTCTTTGAAATTTTCACTATCAATTGAAAGAGCTGTTTTTAGTAAAAATTTATTTTGTTTCTTTTTGGCCCACTTGCAGAAAGACGGACACTGATCACATTTTACTCCGCTCTTAGTATAACCACATAAATCTGAACCTCTATCGAATGGGCAGCTGAAGCATGGAGGGGCATCTCTCGAATATCTATCTCTTACGGTATTCTTTATCTGATTTATTATTATCTTATTACACCAGTATTCAAATGGTCTTTGCTGGTCCCACTGATCCCATTTATTATAGATATGAAGTCTTATTGTTTGGGCCAAATCCTCAAATCCAAAACCACATATATCAGAGAGACGCCATCTTCCTCTATTTTTTTGTATAAGGGAGTCTATACATTTTATTTTATCTTCAAATTTGATCATCATCTAGGGAAATTGGCCCTGACTTAAATACCTGTTGTCTGAATTCTTCCTTTGTTAAACCCTTTCTTTTAAAGGATTCATTATTAGGATCAGAACCCAAAACAGAGCTTAATTTAATAGGCGTAATTTTTTCTATTGTTATTTTTATATCTTTAAGAGAAGTTTTATTTTTAGAAGTTTTTCGAAAAGACATACTTTCTTTATCATCTTTTTCTTCTTTATCTTCTTTATCTTCTTTTTCTAATTTAATAGGTACGGCGAAAACAAATTTACAATTGCTGCAAGATTTTGGTTTTTCGTAGAGGAATTTAATTCCGCTTCCGCACGATGGGCAATAAATATTTGGCATTTTTTTTCCTATTGTGTTAAGTTTATACAGATTATTAAAATAATTGTGCCTATTTTAAATTTACGTCATACATGAACGTCCCAAATTTTATAATAGTTCCAGAAAAAACTGGATCAAAAGATGAGAATGTCCCATTTATGTTAAAGTCTGAAGCTCCGGAAGCAGACCCTGATGCCCTAAATGTATAAAATACATTAGTGTTATTATTAAAATTATTAACGTAACAATTTGAGAATAAAGAATTTCCACCAAGATTGCTTATTAAAGAGGAGTTAGGATATAAAGTAGAGGCTTTAGTATCAAAGATACATGAGTCAAAATAGTTAGATCCAGACACTACTATTCCTCCATTGAATATAGTGTTTCTTATTCTTGATTTTCCTAGAGCTGTAAAGTGAGGATAGGAATTCGTAAAAGAACAATTAGTTAAATTATATTTTCCCGAGAATTTATAAAGAGGATTGGTGGGAGAAGAATCAGTTGCATCAAATAAACAATCTTCAAATTCAATATCTTTAGTAGAATTTGATTGAATAGATATTCCAGATCCTTTAAACTTTATACCTTCAAATTTTGTACTAGAGCTTTTTATATTCAAAGTATTAAAGTAGAAGTGACCATCGTCAACAGTTCCTTCTCCTTTCGTTTTCATGACTAAATAAGACAAAGAACTCGCAACCTCATTTATAAGGAAATTACAATTAGGAGCTTGAATTCTATCTATTTCTAAAGTAACCTTCCCTCCTGAAATATGAAATAGATCATTACTGGCAGAATCTTGAGTCAATACTCCATTTCCGAATATATTAAAATCTCCTGTATCTAAACCTGTTATATGAAGTTTTCCATTTGTTACAAAATTTATATTACTATTTTTATTTAAATAATAATTAACTCCAAGCTTGTACATATTACCTGATACGTTATAAACTCCGGGGAAAACTTCTATAGTATCATTTTGATTAGCTACATTTAAAGCTGCTGCTATACTTTTAAAAGGAAAATCTATAGTTTCTTTTTTAGCTGTAGAATCATTACCATTCTGATTGACATATATATATTGAGAAACTGGAACTCCAGATCCAACTTTTAATATGTTGACTGGTAAGCCCGTAGCTGACTGAACCATTAAATCTATATAACCTGCCTGACCTGTTTGTAGATATAAGAATCCATCGTTTTCCCTGATCGTGGGACTTAAAGCTAAAAGTGCAAAGTTATCAGGTATAGGCATAATTTTCTTAGGGTAACTTTATTTTTATACACCAAAATTTGGGTGTATATTTAATTACATGGCAAATAAACCAAAAGCTCTGTCGGATTTAACCAGAAAAAATTCCAAGGTTAAAGAAGGATCTAATTTAAACTTCAGCTTAAATATACAACATAGAGATGATTTAACTGATGTTCAAAAACAAATAATAGAAGCCGCTCTAGATAAAGAAGTTAAATGCGTTATTATAGATGGTGTTCCGGGTACGGGAAAAAGTTGGACTACTATTCTATCATCTCTTATGCTTCTAGATCTACATATAGTTAAAGAAATTGTATATCTGAGATCTTTAGTTCAAGCTAAAGATGGCCAAACTGGATACTTAAAGGGTGACCTAGATGAAAAAACATTTTATTATAACGAGGCTTTGAATCAGACATTGTCTGAGCTTATTCCTAATAATGATATAAAAAGATTAACAGAACAGGAAAAAATAAAATGTTATCCAACATCAATGCTTAGATCTTATAACTTTCATAATTCTGCTGTTATATCAGAGGAATCTCAAGTTATGACTTTTGACTCTATCTTTACTATAGCAACTCGACTTAGTATGTATAGCAAACTTTTTGTTATAGGTGATAGTGTTTACCAAAATGACTTGGGTAAATTATCTGGATTCAAAAAGTTTATTGAAATATTCGGAGATGAAGACTCAAGAACAAATGGCTTTAGATATTTTAAACTAGATAGCTCGCAAATTGTAAGAAGTCCTTTCGTGCAATTCGTAGTTAAGAAAGTTGAACAATATCAAGAAAGAACTAAAGAGAGCATAGTTAGCTAACTTCTACAAGATTTTCTAAAATTACAGAATCGAGCGGGGTTTCCAAGCATGGTAAAACTCCCGCTTTTTCTATTTTTACAATAGATCTTACTCTAGGGTTTTTACTAGGACGGAAAGCATTAGCTTTAGTTAGGAAGGGGTTAAAATCGTTATTGAAACTAATTGATAAAATATAGTATTCTCTTTTTGATTGTTTAGATCTTATTTTACAGAACCCGCCTATTGATTTAATCAAAAAAGAAAAGTCTTTGGCTAGTTGTCTAGACGATGTTTCGAATGTCGTTTCGCTTTTATAAAATCTTCCGCACGCATCCATGCACCCGCGTATCAATGAAATTCTATCTTCAATAGATGAGAATAAATACTCATCTGGAATAAATCTATCCTTTAATTTAGTAAAATTTCTTATTCTTTTAAGTTCTAATTTAATTAGATTAGGGTATCCTTCTTCGGCGATTATCTTAAAATAATCATTCGGCATACTTTTAACATCCATGTTAAAGTACTGATTGGGAACAGAATTTATATCTATTATTGATTTCTTTTTTGTTTGTATTTCTCCATTTCTTATAGGTAAGCATATGCAAAATCCTATAAAATATGCATCTTTATTAGTTTTGGTGAATTCTGGAATTACTTTTTTTAATCTAAATTTAGATCTTGTATCGTACATGCAATCTTCTCTTTCTCTATCTATTTGTAAATGCTTATGCTCAATAAGACTTACCTTAATCCCTTTAGGGAGAATAGCATTTGTACCATCATTAAATATTACATCATAACACTCCTCGTCAATTCTATCTCCAACGGAAACCATTGTGGCAGATAATGTTCCTGAATGTCTAAGTATTTTATTACCACAAAATAACAACATTTATGTATGCATACAGTATATTCAATTTTTTGTTTCTTAAAAATTATACATTAGTGTAATATTTATTATGTTTTCATCTTTTTTAGAAGGTTTCGATAATAGCCTTGTGCATTGGGAAGAAGTTATAGCTGCATTAATTGGCATATCTGTTTTTATCTTTGGGCTTTTAAAATTCTTAAAGGGTTTTTATAAAAGTGTAAAATCTGCTAATAAATCAGTTATAGAATTTTTAGATTTGATTCCTGATCTTAAAAAAGTTGCTTCTGAATTTAAACCTAATGGAGGAAAGTCTTTGAAGGATATACTCAATAGATTAGATAATAGTTTAAATCATACTGAACAAAAAATAAGGTTAATATCTTCTTGTTTAGGTGTTGCTTATTTTGAAACAGATAATAAAGGGCAATATACTTTTGTTAGTAAAAAATGGATAGAGATCACAGACTTTAATTATGATCAAGCTGTTGGAGATGGATGGCTAGGTATAGTTCATAAAGAAATGAGGAAAGAAGCTAGGGAAGAATGGCTTTCTTGTATGGAACAAAAAAGAGAATTTCATTTTAATACAACTTTGAGTAACAATGAGAATAAAGATATTTCCATAGTAGCATGGCCTATAAAAAACATAGACGGTTCTATAGAAAAATTTTTTGGCATTTTGTTTTCATAGCAGTGTAATTGTAATTATGCAAACCTTAATGGAAAAACTTTTAGGATCTAGTTGGAGGACTTCATTAGCTGGATTAGTTTCTGGCATATGTTCTTTTTTAGCTTTCTATCCTGAAATTTTAGATCCATTACCCGAATATTGGGAGAATACTATAAGACAATTATTAGCATTCTTAATTGGTATTGGTATGATTCAAATAGGTCGCAATAGTAGAGATGTAAAAGAATCAGAAAAAACAGCAAAGTCTCTAGAAAAAGAAATAGAAAAAATTAAATATGAAAAATTTTAGAATAATACTTTTCTGCTTGTTCGTAGCTTTATTTAGCTCTAGCTGTTCATCTTTAAATCAAGCAGCTTTTTACAATAACCTATCTAGATCTTCTATCTATTTAAAATCTTCTTCTAGCTATATCACATCTGTTGTTTTAGCTCAGGAAAAATCTGAAGAAACAAGAGCTAAAATTGCCCGAGTTATTTATGATATATCTTTTATAATAGAGAATCTTACAATCGAAGACGATATTACGCCTGAATCATTTGCAGCTATCATATCAAGATATATTCCAGAAGGCTCCTCTTTGAATGATTTCGCTGTGAATATAATACTCTTGTATGCAGATTTTTATAGCCAAGCTAATCAATTAGAAGGTAATACAAGAACTAGAATTTTGCTTACAGCATTAAATAGAATCTCGGCTGGTTGCAAAATAGCCTCTAACAAATACTTAATAGAATGAACTGGAAAAAAATTATGGAATATATATTTAAAACTATATCTGAATTATTATCTATTTTCCGTATACATAAAGAGGTAAAGAAGCAGGAAATGGAAATAAAAAATGAAGAAGTTTTCCAAGAAAGAGAAGTTAATCAGCAAGAAGTAAACGAAAAAGATAAAGATGAAAAACTCATAGCAGACGTAGTTAATACGACTGGAGCTCAAAGAGAGATGAGTTTAGAAGAAATCAGAAAAATAATAGCTAAATGAAAACTTTAAATTTTATTTTAATGGCTCTAATTTTGAGCTCTTGTCAAATTAAAAAAGAATCAGTTACTATAGTTCCTCCGCCTATAAAAGAATCTCAACCTAGCTGGGACAATCAATCTCAGAACTCAGGTTTAATTACATATATTGATAATGTTGGATTTTTAATAACTCCAGCCGCAGCGCAAAGATACTCTTTATTGACAGAAAAGTTCGGAAATAAAATTGTTCCACCTGTTAAAATATCAGAAGGATTAATGCCTTATGAAAAAAACTTTATTTTAACTCCTGAATATATGGCTATATTTATGGAACTTTCTAGAATAAACAAACAATAATATGTTATTAAAACTGGGGTCTTCGGGGAACGAGGTTAGACTTATTCAAGTTTTTTTAAAGAATCTTGGGTACTCTATAAAATTAACAAACGGAGAATTCTCTTTAGAGACTCAAAAGGCTGTTGCAGCATATCAGAAAAATAAAAATTTAACAGCTGATGGTATAATTGGAGAAAGAACTTTTAATCAACTTTTTAAAGATGGTCTTGTTTTATCAGATGATAGAGGTGCTACAGTTTGTAAAACTCTAACTTCTGATTTTATAAAGAACTTAATTAAAAGATCTGAAGAATTTGAAGGCTTAGTAGAAATAAAAGAAAATGCTCAATGGGATAATCCTCAAATAGCTGGATGGCAAAAAGAACAGTCATTAAAGATTGTTTCTTATATGAATAAGATTAAAGGTTGGACCAGCGGCGCTCCTTATTGTTCTGCCGCTGTAGGCTCTTTTGTTATAATGGCTTTAGAAGATTGCAAATTATCTCCTAATAAATTTATAGCTAATTGGACAGCTCATGTAATGAGCAATGTTAGACTTTTAAAATCAAAAAATATTTTATCTATTACTCCCTCTTTAGGTAGTATATGGTTAGCTAAATTTGGAGAAACAGATTCTGGTCATACAGGTATAGTCCTTGATATAAAAGGAGATATGCTTGTGACTATAGAGGGAAATACATCAGCCGGGGAAACTTCTAATGCTATTCTACAGAGATCTGGAGATGGTATTTATAGAAGGAAATTTAGTAAGAATGGAAGATCTACTCTCCATACTCAAGGTTTCCTATCTTCTGAAAACTTATTAAAATTCTTCGTTTCCTAGTTTTTGAGTGTAAAATACATCTATGGAGTACAAGTATATTTCGAGATTTGAAGTAAAGGCGGATTTTAGGAAGAAAGATTTATTGAATGGGGCTTATGTAAGTGAAGCCAGCATGGGGTTAGATGATTTAAAATCTTTATTGCCGGAATCAGAGGTTATAAAAAATAATCCAGATCTTTTGTACACATGCTTTAATGCAGCTGTTGTAAATTTGATAAACTTAAATGGGGATGGCATTACAACAGAGGGTGCTAAAATTTTAGTAGAATCCGCTAAATTGAAGCCCATGAATATTGAACATTCTAGGGAAGATATAGTAGGGGTTATCACTAATTATGGCTTTTCAACTTTTGGTGAAAACAAGACTTTAACTGAACAAGAATTAAATAATGATCCCTTTAACATATCTTTGGCTGCTATTGTTTGGAAGATATCTAACAAAACATTTGCAAGATTCATTATGGAATCTCAAGACGAAGACAGTGAATCTTACAAGACTGTCTCTACAAGTTGGGAAGTTGGCTTTAATACTTATAAGCTCGCTGTGGGCAGCAAAGACTTAAGAAAAGCCAGAATAATAGATAACGAGGCTTTAGTAGAAGAGTACTCAAAGTATTTAGCTTCGATGGGCGGAACAGGATTTCTCCCGACTGGGGAGGAAGTTTATAGAATCATTGGAGATGACTGTCGATTCCTTGGTTGCGCATTTACTACAAATCCAGCTGCGGCTGTTAAAGGTGTCCTCTCTATGGATTACCAAGATTTCCAAGAAATAGAAGAAGAAATGCCAGAAGAAACAGAAGAACCCGAGGATGATTTAGAACACGAAATGAAAGAATTCGAAGAGGAAGAAAAGGATACAGAAGAGGCTGAGGGGAGTATTTCTAATATAATTTCTGATAAAATTTCACCAAATAGTAAAAAACGTGTAATTGTACATATGAAGTATAATAATCTAGATGAATTGATCGACCATCTTCACGAAGCAGCCGCTTCAGATGTGAGAGATTTTGTCGTTTCTCAAGTCGAAAAGTCCAACGATCAATTCGTTGTTCTTAAAAATGAAAAAGCAGAAAAAGAGCAAGCTCTTCAGGATGCTTTAGCAAACATTGAAAATTTCCAAGAAGAATCAGAAAAGCTTCGTAATGAAGTTTCTGAACTCAAAGCCTCTTTGAAAGCTCAAGAAGATCAAGCTAAATTTAGCGAAAGAATCGAGTCTCTCAAGGAGCAATTTGAACTAGATGCCGCTGCATCTAAAACAATCGCAAAGCGCATTTTCGGTTTATCAGATGAAGACTTTAGCGAATGGCTCGAAGATATGAAGCCATTATTCAAGTCGAAATCGAGTGTTTCTGTTCTAGAGGTCGAGGCCTCAGCTGTTAATCCAGCTGTTCCGAATTCTCAAGACGAAAAAGGAAATAAAATCGAAAGCTGGAAACAAGCTTTGTCTTCAATCAAAATCAAACTATAATAATTTATAACACATGAATATAACTCAGTCCCCAAATATTAAACCCTTTCGTGATTATGACGAACATGAGGTTTATAATGGTTTCTTCTCTGCGAACGTAGCATCCTTAAATAAGGGTACTTTCGTTTCTATCGTTCCGGGTGCAAGTGGCAACTTGAATGTCATTCAAGGCGCTAATCGTCCCCCTACTCCTCTACTCGGCGCTGGTCCAGCTTATGGTCAAGGTCCTGCTCGTGTAACTTCTTATCGCTCTGAAGTAAAATGGAAAGTTCAAGCTACACCATCAGGAACAGTTCCTCTAGGAGTTGCTCTTTATGATGTTCGTGAAACCAATGCTTTTGGCGAGTCTTATCTATCCCGTCCTAAGTACGAGAGAATTGAACAAGAAGTTGTTGTATCTGGTGAAGCTCTTCCAATTTTAGCCCGTGGTCTAATCGCCTTGAAGGGTTTCTCTGGAACTGCTGCCCCCGGTTCAGGTATTAATTTCTGTGTCGCTGGAGCTGGAGTTGTTGGAACATACACCAAAGGCACTTCATACGGTCGTTTCCTAAGCGCAGCTGATGCTGATGGTTACGCTCTATTCAAGGTCGAACTCTAACCCTATATATAATTTAATTTAAAATGAAACTTAATCTATCTAAAGAAGAACAAGCTAAGACTCGTGAAATTTTGCAAGCCATGGGCTCACGCAATAAAGAAGAGTCATGGCTCGCACAGGAAGTCTTTGCAGCTTTCGTTGGTCCAACCATCGACCAAGTTCTAGATCAAACTGCTACTTCCAATCTTGTTTATCAAAAGTTCACTTATGATTCAGGAACCAATCCTTCTATTCCTCTCGATCTTTTCGAACAGAATGGCGAAGGTCTTTTGACTGTATGGTCTGAAACAATTGCTGGCGGTCTAGCTACAAATCACGTAAGTGGTATGGATGACTTCCGTTTTACAGTTGATACACTAACCTCAGCCGTTTCCTGCCTAAAGCAATACGCTCAAAGCGCTCGTCTTGATGTTATGACTGCCATGATCAAGAGAATGACTCAAGAAATCCTCGCTAAAAGTGAGTATCTCAACTGGGCCACTCTTCTTGCTGCTCTCGCCAATTCACGTACAGTAGGAACAGCTCAAGTTTATGCTGGTAGCACTGCTGGTACATTTAAACTCGCTGACTTGAATACCCTATGGACTAAAGTCAAGCGTTTGCGCACTTCTTGGGTCGGTGGTACTCCTACCTCCACTCCGGGTCGTGGCTTAACTCACCTTATCATTTCTCCTGAAGTAGAAGGTGACATTCGTGCCATCAGTTATAATCCTCAGAACACTGCCGCTTTCCCTAATAGCGATGAAAGTACAGCTCTAGGAGCTCCTGACAGCTTGCGTGAAGAAATTTACCGCAATGCAGGTATCTCACAGTTGTTTGGTGTTAATCTAATCACTCTAAATGAAATGGGCGTAGGTCAGCCTTACTCATATCTTTTTGATGATTATTACACAGCCGCAGGTGGTGAAACCGCTTTCAGTGCTGCTACTCAACAGCTCGCCATCGGTCTTGACCTATCAGTTCCTGCCTTCCTTAAAATCGTCGAAAGCGATGCTCAAGTAGGTAGCGAAACAGTTGTTGAGCCAGATGACCAGTGGGTTCGCAGAAGTGAAAAACTCGGCTTCTATGCTCAGCGTAGAGAAGGTCGTATCGCCACTGATTCGAAAGCAATCGTTGGTCTAGTCTTGTAATAAGTAATAAATAATTAAAGAAACGCAAGTCCAATTGGGCTTGCGTTTTTTTTTGTGTTTATCTTATTTTTTTTAAAAAAAAATCCATTTGCGTTTTTTAGGTGTATGTCAAGTTATGAAAGAAGAAGAAATGAAAAATATAGCACATGGAGAAAATGGTAAAAATCCATCTATTTTCGATTTTTTAAGATCAAAATCAGAATTTGAATATCCTACAGAAGATGTAAAAGTTTACGCTTCTGCTATCTCTAAAATGAATCTAGGAGATCTTCAAACTCATGCTATGGATAAGGGTATTAAGCCTTCCCCAGATAGAAGAAGATTAGAAGCTGTTCTTGTCAACCAATTTAAGACTGTTATGTCAAAAAGAAAAGCTTCAAAGGCTTCCAGAAAGTTTACTCCAGAACAGATAGAAACTATAGAATTGCAGAGGAAAAAGAGCTTAGAGCGGGCAGGTTTTTTGCGCACCTTGAGTTAAAAGAAGTGTATAACATTATATGTTATGCTCTGGAGAACAATATTATTGGGCGGGTTTAATTCTTGACTCGCTTGGGGATACAACTACTCCGACAGGATCTGTATCTACTTGGTTAAAAACCAATTTAGGACAATTAAACTTAAGATTAGCTGAAGCTTTCACTTTAAGTGGAGATTGTATTGTTCCTGATATGTCCCAAAATGTATCTGGGATTTATACTGAAATGTATTATTGTTATTATTACAATAAGCAAGCGGGAAAGAATCTCGGGGCTGCGGGATATGATTGGACTGAGATAAATGGCGATGAGCAGGGCGCGATTAGGAGGGTTTCTAAAAATGAGATAGCCAAAACCTTTAGAACTTTATCTAAAGACTGTAAGGAAAATTTAGACAAATTAACAGAGTGGTACAATAACTCTAAAACCACAAATATATTCTCTAGTCAAGTCCTATACGGCGAAAGATTTGGCGGAGCTAATTACGATCTTCTTCCTCCTCCAGCATGGATAGGTGACATCAATTTTATTTGGAAATAATGAACCTTCTAAGTGAATATCAAGCAGAAATACAAGGGGCTCTTAAAGATATTTTTGATACTTTCAAAAGAGATGCTCCTCTTAGATTTTATAAACCATCTGTAGAAGAGGTGGTTATTTTTGATGTTGATTTTAATTCTGATTTACAAGAATATAGTAATCCGAATGTAGAATTAACTGTACAATATGCAGATTTTTATTGTGTAGTTATATACCCTAAAGCTGGAGATTCTTACTCTAGCTTTATAGGCGGCGGGTCGAATATACAAGTTAAAGGCGAACAAGATTTAGGATTATTAAAAATAAGATTTGAAGAAGACGCTTATTTATATTTGAAAGATTGTGAGAGGTTCACTTTTATGGGCGATAATTACACAAGGATATCAGATATCAGAAAGATCGGACTTTTAGGAACATTTAATTTATATCAAGTTGATTTAAAAAAGGTAAACTAATGGCTCAAAATAATTTTTTAAAAACTGCGAAAGGAGCTTACAGAAAAGTATTAAATAGGAAAGTAAAACAAGCTACAGAAAAAGCTTATAGAGAGTCGTTGTCATATATGGAGCAGCAAGTTTTGAGTCACCCTCTTTCAATAGAACTTATATCCCAATCTCCTTCATCTTCTTATTTTGCAAAGCCAAATGGATCACTTTTTGGTTTAATGGGTTTTAAAAGTACAAGAAGTCCTATCTCTGAATTGCTTTCTTTTTTGAAAGGCTCTAGCGGCCTAAGATATGTTTTATCAAAAGGTGTAGGTAGTAATGTTTTTGGCAAATTGATAGGTCCTAGTGATAAAGATTTAACGGCAGGCGGAATAGTATTAGATGGATGGGGAGATGGG